>ERZ827168.61-NODE-61-length-172153-cov-5.747173_pt1 | contig 172153 bp, 125 predicted proteins | sample MGYA00519868_ERZ827168 | MGnify/ENA primary metagenome ERZ827168 (study PRJEB31778, sample SAMEA3449271) | human gut metagenome | biome: human gut; feature: human-associated habitat; material: faeces | place: United Kingdom | collected 2010/2012 ... | reverse complement strand
TTTTAAAGTTTGGCGGTACTTCTGTGGGATCTGCACAGAGAATGAAAGATGTAGCAAAATTGATTTGCACGGGCGACCGTAACATTGTCGTATTGTCTGCCATGTCAGGTACAACCAACTCGTTGGTTGAAATATCCGACTACCTGTACAAGAAAAATCCGGATGGTGCAAATGAAATCATCAATAAGCTTGCACAGAAATATTACGGACATATCGAAGAACTGTACAGTACCGACGAATATAAGCAGAAAGCCAAAGAACTTGTAAAATCTCATTTCGATTATATCCGCACTTTTACTAAAGACCTGTTCACCCTGTTCGAAGAAAAGGTCGTGCTGGCACAAGGCGAATTGATCTCTACCGGCATGATGAACCTGTATCTGAATGAAACAGGTGTGAAGTCTGTCCTGCTTCCGGCATTGGAATATATGCGGACGGACAAGAATGCAGAACCGGACCCTGTATATATCAAAGAACGTCTGGTTAAATTGCTGAATGAACATAAGGATGCCGAGTTGTATATCACTCAGGGTTACATTTGCCGTAATGCTTACGGTGAAATTGATAACTTGCAGCGTGGCGGTAGCGACTATAGCGCTTCTTTGATCGGTGCAGCCCTCAATGTTGATGAAATCCAGATCTGGACAGATATCGACGGAATGCACAACAACGATCCGCGCATCGTAGATAAAACATCTCCTGTCCGTAACCTGCATTTCGAGGAAGCAGCTGAACTGGCTTACTTCGGTGCGAAGATCCTGCACCCGACTTGTATCCTGCCGGCCAAGTTGAACAATATACCGGTTCGCCTGCTGAATACTATGCAGCCGGATGCTCCGGGTACATTGATCTCCAACAACACCGAAAAAGGAAAGATCAAAGCCGTTGCAGCAAAAGATAATATCACTTCCATTAAGATAAAGAGCGGCCGTATGTTGCTGGCTACCGGTTTCCTGCGTAAGGTATTCGAAACTTTCGAAAACTACCAGACTCCGATCGACATGGTTACTACTTCTGAGGTAGGCGTATCGGTAACGATCGACAACCGCAAACATCTGGAAGAAATTGTAGACGACCTGAAGAAATACGGAACCGTTACCGTAGATGAAGATATGGTAATTGTTTGCGTAGTTGGTGACCTGGAATGGGATAACGTCGGTTTTGAAGCCCGCATCGTTCAGGCCATGAAAGATGTTCCGGTACGTATGATATCATATGGCGGTAGCAACTACAACGTTTCGCTTCTGGTGAAAGCTACAGATAAAGTGAAAGCGTTGCAAGCGTTAAGCGATCATTTATTTAACAACTAAATATATGAGGGCAGCCTTTTCCGGACTGCCCTTTTTTTTAATTTATATATAATAAAGTAATATGCTCAAAGGAACATTCCCGATAGATAAATTGAAGGCACTTCCTACGCCCTTCTATTATTATGATGTAAAGTTATTACAGGATACACTGGATATGGTGAAGAACGAAGCCGGCAAATACGGCTATCATGCACATTATGCCGTAAAGGCAAATGCCAATCCGCGAATCCTTTCTATCATAGCTGAAAACGGACTGGGTGCCGATTGTGTAAGCGGCGGTGAGGTTAAAGCGGCATTGGATGCAGGTTTTCCGGCTGATAAGATCGTTTTTGCCGGTGTGGGCAAAGCCGACTGGGAGATCAACCTGGGACTGGATAACGATATTTTCTGTTTCAATGTGGAATCGGCGGTAGAGTTGGAGATAATCGACGAACTGGCTGCCGCAAGGAATAAAGTAGCCTCGGTCGCTCTCCGTATCAACCCGGAAGTAGATGCCCATACACATGCCAAGATCACGACCGGTATGAAGGAAAATAAGTTCGGTATCAACCTGAGCCAGTTAGGACAGGTGCTGGATAACCTGGCGAATCTGAAAAATGTGAAACTGATCGGTATTCATTTCCATATCGGTTCGCAGATCACGGACATGTCGGCTTTCCGTAACCTGGTGATTCGTGTAAACGAAATACAGGAAGACCTGGAAGCACGTGGTATCCGGATTGAAAATGTGAATTTCGGTGGCGGCCTCGGTATCGATTATTATCATCCGAATCATTTGCCGATCCCGGCTTTCGATAATTACTTTGCCGTATTCAACAAATTGCTGAAAGTACGTCCCGGCCAGCAGGTACATTTCGAACCGGGCCGCTCGGTAGTAGCCCAGTGCGGTACATTGATCTCAAAGGTGCTGTATGTAAAGGAAGGCGAGACAAAGAAATTCGCTATCCTGGATGCCGGTTTCACTGAACTGATCCGTCCGGCCATGTATGACGCTTATCACCGGATCGAGAATATTTCCAGTGATGAAGAGGTTGAATTGTATGATGTAGTTGGTCCTATCTGCGAATCATCCGACGTGTTCGGTAAAGACGTAGAATTGAATAAAGCACATCGCGGGGACCTGATCGCCTTGCGTTCGGCCGGTGCTTACGGCGAGGTGATGGCTTCCCAGTACAACTGCCGCCAGCTTCCGAAAGCCTACTATTCCGATACGATTTAATTGTTAATTAATTATATAGAGAAAGCCGGGTTTCTTTGTTTTTGCAAAGGTTCCCGGTTTTCTTGTTTGTTGTGTTTCCTTTTTTACTACCTTTGTACGATCCCGTCATGTGGGGTGTGGTTTAACTTGAATGTTCGTAAAGATAGAATGTGATGAAAAATAAAGAGTTATATAGCATATTCATAGTTTGCTTGTTGATGATGTCCTCTTGTCTGGGGGATACGAATACACAGATCACCGTAGGGGAGCAGGAAGCTGTGTATCAGACCCGTCCGACCCAGGGCTTCTTTGTTGAGGGCGGGCGTTTCCTTTATGGTACCAATTTTGGCGTAAGCGGGAATAATGGCGATTGTTTTCTGATACAATATTCATTTGATTCGGCTGCTCCTGAGTTACAGAATTCGGATAGTTTGTCTATCGAGTTGATAGAAAATCCTGTTCCTGTGGATTTGTGGCCTGTGGATAAAAACTGGACGGATACAACGGTCGTATTAAAAGACGAGATGCTGACAAAAGCTATCACTGGAAGGGACTTTTATATCAGAGGCCGGCTGTTTTTATGGAGTACCCATACGGTTGTGGAGAACCAGAAGGATAGTTTCATGATAAGCTATAATCCTGAAAACCTGTATACCCAGGAAGACGGCAAACGTATTTACAATTTATATCTGAGAGCGATAGCGAGAATTGAAGTCAGGGAAGGAGAGGAGCTGCCTAAAGGCCAGCAACTGAACCTGGTGAATGCCTTTAGTGTGGAAGAGTTCTATAATATGGTGAGTGCTTTGGAGGAAGAAAAAGGCAGTAACACATTTTCTATAGCGATCAATTATGCTTCTGCTTTTAATAAGGATACGACGGCCTGTATCTGGGACAGGACGGAACCGATAGAATATAAAATTAACAGCAGGACGGAATAAGGAAAAACAGATAAATAGAGGGGATAGGGAGAATACATTCAAATAGAAAAACAGAGAGATGTACAAGGAGATAATTAAATGGGTTATAGCCATCATATCCCAACCGGGGAAGGCCTGGGATATGCTGTCGAGGAAAGAAGAGAAGGGCGACGAGTTCTTGTCGCGCTTTATATATCCGTTAATCGGGCTGGTAACTGTGGCAGCTTTTCTGGGCGTATTGTTTACACGGAAGGAATTTGATGTCGAACTGGCGTTGAAGTCGTCGATCAAAACGCTGGTCGCTTCGTTCGGAGGTTTTTATCTCGGGGCGTATTTGCTGAATGAAGCCTGGCAGGGGTTGTTCAAAAGAGAGAAAGACATGAAACTTTGCCAGCGTTTTGTCGGTTATTCATCCTCCCTGATGTTTGCGTTGAACGTCGTACTGATGCTGTTGCCGGAGTTTTTCTTCCTGCGCATCTTTATACTTTATACATTTTATATTGTATGGGAAGGGGCCGGCCCTTACATGCAGGTGGAAGAGAAAGAACGCCTGAAGTTTGCCGGTATAACGACCGTTATCATTTTGCTGACACCGGCGGTGATCGAGTTTGTTTTATTCATGCTGATGCCGGGGTTACGTTATTGACAGTTAGAAAAAGATGAAAGAAAAGATTAGTAATAATATACAGATAAAGAATAAGCGGGCAACCTTCGATTACGAATTGCTCGACACTTTTACTGCCGGGATTGTGTTGACGGGGACGGAGATCAAATCCATCCGCCTGGGAAAAGCCAGCCTGGTGGATACGTTCTGTATCATGGAGAAAGGCGAGTTGTGGGTAAAGAATATGTATATCGCCGAGTATTTCTATGGTACCTATAATAATCACGTCGCACGCCGCGACCGCAAACTGCTGCTTACCAAAAAGGAACTGCGCAAGATAGACAGTGCCGCCCGCAACAGCGGTTTTACCATTATCCCGACCCGTATGTTCATCAATGAAAAAGGGCTGGCGAAAGTGGTTGTCGCTATTGCTAAAGGTAAGAAGGAATACGATAAGCGCGATTCCATCAAAGCCCGTGACGATAAGCGGGAGATGGACAGGGCATTCAAACGGTAAGAAATATTCTTGCCGTTTCTCTTTTCATAAAGAAACAACATATCTATGACTAAAGAATTATTTATACGATCTCTGCAGGAGCGTATCCTGATACTGGATGGTGGTATGGGTACCATGATCCAGGGGTTCAAACTCAATGAACAGGATTATCGCGGCGACCGTTTTGCCGATTTCCCCGGACAACTGAAAGGGAACAACGACCTGTTGTGTATCACTCGTCCGGACGTGATCAAATCCATTCACCGGCAATACCTGGATGCCGGGGCCGATATTTTTGCCACCAACACATTCAATGCCAACGCGATCTCGATGGAAGATTACGCCATGCAGGAATATGTGCGCGAAATAAACCTGGCCGCCGGTAAGTTGGGACGCGAAGTGGCCGATGAGTTCATGGCGGAACATCCTGACAGGACTGTTTTTGTTGCCGGCTCGATCGGTCCGACCAACAAGACTGCCTCCATGAGCCCCGATGTAAGCAACCCTGCTTACCGTGCCGTTACCTATAAAGATGTATATAAAGCATATAAGGAACAGGTGGAGGCCTTGATCGACAGCGGTGTCGATCTCATCCTTTTCGAGACGACCTTCGATACGCTGAACGTGAAAGCCGGACTCGAGGTAGCTGAAACAGCATTGAAGGAAAAAGGCAAAGACCTGCCCATCATGTTGTCCCTGACGTTGTCGGCTCAGGGGGGACGCACGTTGTCGGGACAGACGCTGGGTGCTTTTCTGGCATCGGTCCAGCATATCAATCTGGTCAGCATCGGCCTGAACTGCTCGTTCGGTGCGGCCGATATGAAGCCTTATCTGGCGGAACTGGCCAAGCATGCCCCTTACTTTATCAGTGCCTATCCGAATGCCGGGTTGCCTAACAGTTTCGGTTCGTACGATGAGACACCCGAAAAGATGGCTGTCCATGTCAAACCGTTTATCGAAGAAGGACTGGTAAATATTATCGGTGGCTGTTGCGGTACGACTCCGGCCCATATCGCCCAGTATCCGGCATTGGTAAAAGGAGCGAAGCCGCATGTGCCGGCTCCGGAACCGGACTGCCTGTGGCTGTCGGGCCTCGAACTGCTGGAAGTAAAGAAAGAAAATAACTTTATCAATATCGGCGAACGTTGTAACGTGGCCGGCTCGCGCAAGTTCCTGCGCCTGATCAAAGAAGGAAACTATGAAGAGGCACTGACCATTGCCCGCAAACAGGTGGAAGACGGTGCCCAGGTGATCGATATCAATATGGATGATGGTATGCTCGACGCGGTGAAGGAGATGACTACTTTCCTGAACCTGGTAGCTTCCGAACCTGATATCGCCCGTGTCCCCGTCATGATCGATTCTTCCAAATGGGAAGTGATCGAAGAGGGACTGATGTGTGTGCAGGGAAAGAGTATTGTCAACTCGATCTCGCTGAAAGAAGGGGAGGAAGTCTTCCTGGCTCATGCCGCCCGTATCAAACAGTTGGGAGCTGCCGCCGTGGTGATGGCTTTCGATGAAAAAGGGCAGGCGGATACTTTCGAACGGAAAGCCGAAGTTTGCGGACGCGCTTACCGTCTCCTCCGGGAGAAAATAGATTTCGATCCGAACGGAATTATTTTTGACCCGAATGTGCTGGCAATCGCAACCGGGATGGAAGAACATAACGGATACGGACTCGATTTTATCCGTGCCGTCGAATGGATCAAACAGAACCTGCCGGGTGCGAAGGTAAGCGGCGGTATCAGTAACCTGTCGTTCTCATTCCGTGGAAATAATTATGTACGTGAGGCGATGCACTCCGTATTCCTTTACCATGCTATCGGCAAGGGACTGGATATGGGTATTGTCAACCCGTCGTCGGCCGTACTGTATGAAGATATAGAACCTGAATTCCGCAATTTGCTGGAAGATGTGATCCTGTACCGCCGTCCCGAAGCGGCAGAGGAGCTGATCGCCTATGCCCAGAACCTGGTCGTTGAGAAACAGGGCGGAACGGAAGAAAAACATGAAGCCTGGCGTGAACAACCTTTGAAGGAACGTCTTGAATATGCCCTGATAAAAGGTATCGGCGACCATCTGGAAGAAGACTTGCAGGAGGCGTTGAAGGCGTATCCGCGTGCCGTGGATATTATTGACGGTCCGTTGATGAGCGGTATGAATAAGGTCGGCGAACTGTTCGGGGCCGGAAAAATGTTCCTGCCGCAAGTGGTGAAGACCGCCCGTACGATGAAAAAGGCAGTGGCTATCCTGCAACCGGCCATCGAGGCGCAGAAATCGGCAGCCGGCTCGGCAAAAGCCGGAAAGGTGGTTTTTGCTACTGTAAAAGGCGATGTGCATGATATCGGAAAGAATATCGTTTCGATCGTCCTGGCCTGCAACAACTACGAAGTGATCGACCTGGGTGTGATGGTTCCTGCCGAAGTGATCGTGCAGACTGCCATGAAGGAGCAGCCCGACCTGGTTTGCCTGTCCGGCCTGATCACCCCTTCGCTGGAAGAGATGGTGCATGTGACGGACGAAATGCAGAAAGCCGGTCTGACCATACCTATTATGGTGGGCGGTGCGACAACCTCCAAATTGCATACGGCTATCAAGATCGCTCCTCATTACGACTATCCGGTGATCCATGTGCTCGATGCGTCGCAGAATCCGTTGATCGCAGCCAAGTTGTTGAATCCGGATACCCGTGATGCGTATATCGAAAACCTGAATAATGAATATGAAGCCTTGCGTGCTTCCATGGAAAAGAAAAAGGAAGTGCTGGTTTCATTGAGCGAAGCTCGTGCCAATCCTCAGCAGATAGATTGGAAGGGATATACGCCGGTGGTTCCGAATCAGATGGGTGTCCATGTATTGCCTTATATCCCGTTGGAGGAAATCATTCCTTATATACATTGGACATTCTTCTTTACCGCCTGGAAACTGAATGGACGCTTTGCCGGTATCACCCAGATACACGGTTGTGACGCTTGCCGCGCTTCCTGGCTGGCAGATTTTCCGGAAGAGGACCGTGCCAAGGCTGCCGAAGCCATGCAACTGTATAAAGACGCCGTCAAACTGCTGGACCGCCTGGTGGAGATGAAGGCTGAATATTGTAAGGCCATCTACGGGTTCTTCCCGGCTAACAGCGATGGCGATACGATCCGGATGGGAGAGATCGCGATCCCGGTATTGCGTCAGCAGTCGAAAAAGGAGGAGGGCGTTTATAAATCGCTGGCCGATTATATCATGCCGGTATCGGAAGGCCGTACCGATTATGCGGGTGCGTTTGTCGTAACGGCCGGTGTCGGTGCCGAAGACTTGAAGAATAAGCTGGAAGAAGAAGGGGATACCTACAATTCCATGTTGCTTCAAACATTGACGGACCGTCTGGCGGAAGCCCTGGCGGAATATCTCCATGAAAAAGTCCGCAAGGAATACTGGGGGTATGCTCCGGACGAAGCCTTGTCGATCCCTGACCTGTACAAAGTGAAATATCAGGGTATCCGTCCGGCAATCGGTTATCCTTCATTGCCCGACCAGTTATTGAATTATACGCTGGACAACCTGCTCGATATGTCGCAGATCCATGTGAAACTGACGGAAAACGGCGCCATGTATCCTACTGCAACAGTTAGCGGTATCTACATCGCCCACCCCGATTCCCAGTATTTCATGATCGGCTCGATCGATGAGGAACAAATGAAAGATTACGCTAGTCGTCGCAACCTGTCGGAGGCGGAAGCAAAGAAACTGTTGAATAAGAATATCTCTTCGCTATAATTTTATAGCCTGCTTTTGAGAAGGGGGCAAAAGTCTATATTAGGGGACACAGACTACGCTGACGGAACGCAGATTAACGCAGGTTTATTTTATTGATAATTAATAAAATAAGCCTGCGTTTTTGTGTTTCTCTGCGTCATCTGCGTCCGGTAATAGCTTTTGGCATATCCTCTTCTTTTTAATCTGTCGTTTTATACAATAATCATGATCTTAATATGCTGTATTTTACAATAAGGCATTATGAAAAATATCGGTTTTTGACTTGCGTTTAATCTTGTGTTTCTTACAGGTTGTGATAATATTTTTTGATGGTATATGATTTGTGTATTATGATAATCAAAATAATATGACTTGTTTTTTTGAAAATATTTTTTCTCTGAAACAGTTTCAGAGAATCAGCCGACACAAAGTCGGCTGATTTTTTTTTTATTGTATTGATTGTTGTTTTTTTTACAATAATATTTGGCGAGGTGATAAAAAAGGCATAGATTTGTCGGCGTGTTGGAACGAACGTTTGGTCCGGTTAAGATTTCGCGGCAGACAACGCCCGTAACATGCGTAAGAACGAATTATTAATCTTGAAAAACTAGTATTATGCAAAACAAATTAAGAGGATATCTGACGGATAATTCTGTTACCTCTGACCCCAATGACAAAATCTTAGTGCTCGACCCCGCCGGAAATGTCGGTCTTCCCGAAATTTATGTGGAAATGCGTTCGGAAGATACCGGACTTCGCGAAGAAACACTTGTCCATGTAGTTACTCTTTTTCAACGTGTAGTGGCCCGTTTCCTGATGAACGGCTATAATGTGAATACCGGCCTGTACCATGCAGTGCCCCGTTTTACCGGAATAGTCGAAAAAGGACTCTGGAATCCTCTGAAGAATGGTATTTATGTTGTCTTTACCCAGGATAAAGTGCTCCGTGAGGAGATAGCCAAGACCGAAATCGTCGTGAAAGGCGAGAAACCCGGCCTGATGTATGTGCTCGATACGGAAGACCGCAGCAATGGCATGATCGACGGCAGCATGACTCCGGGACGCAATTTCGCTATCCACGGTTCCTACCTCCGCGTGATGGGCGACGATCCTTCCGTCGGGGTAACTATCCGCAATACGGAGACCGATGCCGTGACCAAGGTCGAAAGCGACATGTTCGGAATAAACGACCCTTCGAAAATCATGTTTGTCGTTCCCTCTGGCCTACAACCCGGAAGCTATGAACTGACAATCACCACTCAATATATGAAAGGAAAAAACGCCCTTCGTAAATCCCCCCGCTCCCTGACAATCCCTGTATCCATAGCCCAGCCGGGAGGCGGTGGCGACCGTCCCGAAATTGAGTGACGGCCCCTCTGCTTTCGAGGCACCCGCGAAACTACTTTCGATGATAGCGCGAAACCTCTTTCGAGGGTGCCGCGAAAGGCTTGTTGCCAGACCGGCAACCGCCCCTTTCGCGTTGGTGGGAACCTCCCTTTTCGAGGCATCGGCAACCATCCCTTTCGCACCATCGGCAACCGGTGTTTTTTCTTAGGCATGAATGTATTATTATTAAACTAACTGATATAAGAGTATGAAAACGAATTGCTTCTATTGGGCAGCTTTGCTGGCACCGTTTTTGGTGGGTTGTACGAATGACGAAGTGAAAGATGATAAGGGTGACCCGCAACCCGAAAAAGATACCTATACCTCGGTCTGCATCAAGTTGCCGACGGTGAGTTCTGAAACAAAGGCAGAACCAGGTTACGATGCCGGAGAGAAAGGCGAATATAAAGTGTCTGATCTGACGCTTCTTTTCTTCCGTGCCCCTGAAGGACAGGAGGAAAGTGCTACTGCTGAAGATGATTTTGTATTATCGGAAGTCGTTTCTACCAAAGCAGAACTGAGTACGGGAACAGTTTTGCCCGGAACGATTTTACCGGATAATAGTGCAGATAGTGATGCCGGGGCTACTACTATTAAAACGTTAAGTACCGGCCCTATTCCAATCAGTAGTAATTCTGTACGTGTATTGGCTTTGCTCAATGTGGGACCTACCGAAGGAATAGCGAAAGAACTTCTGAAGCTGGGAAGTCCTTTTAGTACCATTAATAATGCGCTTCCTATTCCCGGAGGCAATCTGGAAGGACTTTTAGGTACTGACCATGACTGTTTTCTGATGACTTCCGCTCCCGTTTTTAGCGATTCGAATATGAAGACTTTAACGAAATGTGTTACAAGTAGCAATGAAGTAACAGCAGGAAGTAAACCTACGACTATTAGTGTAGAAAGAGTAGTTGCCAAGGTGAGCCTGAAAGCTGGTGATAATTATAAGGCGGATGTTGATACCGGTACAAAGTATTTTACAGTGGGAAACGATCTCAGCCATGCAGGCGATAAGATAACCATCCTGGGTTGGACGCTCGGCAATACCAATACGAAGGCTTTCCCTTTCCGCAAAGTTGCAACGAGTTGGTCGACTATCGATCCTTTATGGGGAAATGCGATTTGTCCTTCTAAAACGAATCCTGCACGTATCTATTGGGCAGTCGATCCCAATTATGACCGGACTGTTGCCGAATCTCAATTCTCGACTCCGGAATCTGTAACGGATAATACCGGTTGGACTGATGCCACTGAATATTGCCTGGAAAATACCTGTGATTATAATTGGATGTATAAATCCCAGGTAACCCGTCTGATTGTCAAGGCTAAGTATATTCCTAATAGTACGAATAAGACAGCCACGGGAAATAATACAACCGATGATGATGCTACCTGGTGGTCGTTCACCACAGTGGCTGCCCATTATTCAGCAAAGAATATGTATTGGAATATTATCAAGTGGGCACATGATAATTTGAATAAAGATAATGATATGCCGGATGCTCCGACTGATGGAAGCGCTATTACCACTTCTGAGGCTGGCAATACATTAACAGGAGTTTCTGGTGATAATAAATGGACCATTACTTTAGAATCGGATGGTCATTTACATTATAAATTGGTTAAAGTCAGTTATTTCCCTACAGATGGTGGTGCTCAAAAAGATCTTTCCGGAGCCTCCCTGGACGCTTTCCATTCCAGCATGGGAAGAATCCAGAAATACGACAAAGGCGTCTGTTACTACGAAATCTTTATCCGTCACTTTACGGATGAGGAGGGTGGTTATGCACCGATTGACGGTTCTCCCTGGGTAAAAGAAGGCGAGTATGCACAGGCCCAACTCGGCCGTTACGGCGTGGTAAGAAATAACTGGTACACCGTAACCATCAACTCGATCAAAGAACCGGGCGAACCGACAATCCCCGACGATCCGGAGGAACCCGTCGATACCGAAACTGCCTATATCAATTGCAGTATCGAAATCTCTGCATGGGCGAAAAGAGACCATAGTATCGACTTGTAAAGTCCGGATTGTATGACTGAACCTGTTCGTATATGGCGATTGCTGGTAGCCTGGCTGGTATGCCTGCCGGTCTTTACCTCCTGCATCCATGACGATCTGGCGGGATGCCCGCAGGCCTACTCCGTTTGTTTTCGTTACGATTACAACATGGGGTTCACCGACCGGTTTGCCGGTGAGGTCGACAGCCTTTCCGTTTATGTCTTCGATGCCGGCGGGAAGTACCTCCGCACGTTCAGCGACGGAGGAGAAGCCTTGTGCAAAACCGGTTACCGCCTGCCTCTACCGCTCGACCCCGGTAAATACCGGTTGGTCGCGTGGGCTGGATTGAAAGAGGGATGCTTCGAACCTTCCGGCATGCAAGCGGGTGTTTCCGGACCGGAAGACCTGGTGGTCACCCTGCGATGCGATGGTGACGGCGAAGTTCCCCGCGACAAACCCCTTTCCCCGCTTTGGCAGGCAATGCAGGAAACGGTCACCGTCCCTCAGCCGGGTACGGAACAGACCGATACGCTCCGACTTATCAAGGATACGAATATTCTGCGTGTCATCCTTCAACGGCGTGACGGAGCGGCGCTACATGCAGCCGATTACGATTTTAGCATACTATGCCCGCATGGCAACGGACGGCTGGCTTACGACAATACGTTGCTCGACTGCCACCCCCTGGTTTACCGCCCTTACCTGCAAACGGAAGGGACGGACGGCGAGGGGTCTGGCGGTGCGGAGGCGGTTTCGAATGTGATAGCCGAACTGTCCCTCTCGCGCCTGATGGAAAACGATGCCATGCGGTTGCATATTACCGATGCTTCCGGTGATGTGACCTTGGTCGATATTCCGCTGGTGGAGTACCTTCTGATGACCGGTAGGGAGCAGGACGGCAGGATAAAGTCTGACCAGGAATACCTCGACCGGCAGGATTTCTATACCATCACCCTTTACCTGAAAGGTGAACCGGGCGAGGAACAATGGTTTGACGGGTTGATCATTATTAACGGCTGGGCTTTACGCCCCGGCTCTGTGGATTTATAAGAAATGAAAGGAATATCCCGACATATGATTGCTGTTTTGTTGCTGGCAGGGTTGGCGTATTTCCTGTCCGGCTGCTCCAATGAGGTGCTTATCGGGGAGAAAGGCGGGAAAGACGATTCCGACGATGGTAAGGTGATGTTGGCCATGACGGTACGTGCCACCCCGCTTTCAGTCTCCGGCGATACCGATGCCGGATCGGAAGAGGAAAGGGCGATCCGTTCGCTTTATGTCTTTGTCTTCAACATCGGTGCCAGCCAGTATTGCGAAGCGGAAAGGTTCAGTGTGTATGATATGGCAGAGGGTACAGACGGAAAATATACCTTTAAGATGGAAGTCACTCCCGGCTATAAACGTTTTTATCTGGTGGCTAATCCCGGAATCGATCTCCGGTCGAACCTCGCCAGCTATACCCAGGCGGAATTGCAGGATTTACGGACAATGGTGCTGAATGATCATGAGGATGACTATAGTTCGGACGGAGAATTGAGCAGAGGGTTAAAATTGGACCAGCTCATGACTGCCCTAAAAGACGGAAGGGGAATACCGATGTCGATGAGTGTGACAGGGTGGATAACCTTGAACAAGAACAAGACCGGGACTGAGGGTACGGCACAGGGAAATTTGATGTTGGATGACGGGTCTGATACTTTTAAGCTTATCCGTGCTGTTGCCAAAGTCCGCCTGATCTGCCGGGTGAAGAAGGAACTTCCGAGTAATAATTTTGAGCTGGAAACCTTTGAAATCCTCCAGGCAAACAGACAAACATTTCTGTTCCCAAAATATGCCGTGACGAATGGAAAATGGGTAATTGATTTTCCTTCCATGACGGAGGCGGCAGATTTGAGGAGAACTGTCGGATATGTGTATGGCAAGCAAGAAAATCATTCGGGGCAGGAGTGGTTGGAGTTTGACCGGGGAACGCATTATCTGTATGAAAACTATTTTGGTCCTACATTGCCGGACGATGCACAGGAAGGATTGATCGATGAGACGAAGTATAGCCATATACATGTTGTTTTGGATGACGGACGCGATAGAACTTTTGCCTTGCCTTATTTAAAACGGAATGATTATCTGACGGTTCGGATCAATATGAGTGCTTCCGATATTATCTGTGATATACAGCCGTGGGAGAAGGAGGATATTTATCCGGATTATACTGATACGACAAATTGAAGTGAATATGAATTATCAGACACTGTATAGAACGCTTATCCGGTTAGTAACATTCTTGCTAATACCCGGATGTACAAAGGAATTACCGGTAGGGGAAGGACTTCCCGAAGGAGAGAAATTTACGAAGATTGTGTTCACTCCTTCGGATTTTATGAAGACAGACGCTGATCTGCATACTCCGGCGATAGGGAATGAGGATGGTATAAAATCTCTTGATGTCTATGGGATTGTCCGGGGAAGTAATTCTATTGTTAATATATTTCATGCTCCGGGGATTAACCCGATTTGGAATGAGCAAGTTTGGGGAGAGATCAGAGGAGATACGGCTGTTATCATGAGTTCGCTTTTTGAAAGGAATGACAGAGGGGATAATATTGAATATGTGAATATATATGCAATAGCCAATGTTGAACAGTTGGTTTCTGCCTATACGGACATTTTTAATTCTTTTGGAGACTATAATGAGCAAATAAAGAAGGTGGTGAAAAACTATCTGATAGGTAGGCCGAGTCAGGCCATAGGTCAGAATGTTGAAGACAAATTAAAAAAACTGGTTGTAAAAGCCAATGGTCTTTCAGCCGCTCTCGATTATCCGGTTATGGTACAGTCGATGAAAGTGGTAGGCGGCGTATCTTATCTTCATATGCCGTTGGAGCGGATTTATTGTCGTATCGGTTTTTCGTTCCTGTTTACCGGTAATTCCGAGGACAAAATTAAAATTGATAAGATCACAATTGACAAGACGAGTAACCAAGGGTATTTGTTTCTGGAAGAGAATGAAGCAGATAATAAGACTCCTTTAGGTTCCTTGGTATGGTCTGCCGCAGTCAATGGTCCGGGAGTGTTTAAAGAAGCCAAAGGGGGTACGAATACGAATGGGGAGCAATCTACAGGGGGATCCCTCATGACCCTTTATGCAGAATCTTCCAGTGTGGCCCCTCTCTATTTCCGTACCTGCCAGTACCTTTGTGACGATGAAACGGAGGCGCCTTCCATCACCCTCGACATTACCGTAACCGGTAATGGAAGTACAAAAGCACGTACACTGACCGCGCCCCTGTACAGCTCAGGGGGGATAGGAGGTAAAAAGCATTATGGTTTCCTGCGGAACCATTCCTATCAGGTAATTTCTACGATCAATACCAGTGCGCTTCAACTGGAAGACGTGACGGTTGAGATGCGCGATTGGAACGACCGTCCCTCGGTCGATATTCCCGAATTCAAATGAGTATTACGTAAATATCAGGCTATGAAATACAAAGATATCCCAGTTTGGTCGATTATACTTTCCTTCTTTTTCATCTTTGCCTCGTGCCGTGATGAGATGGCCGGTAAAGGTGGTGTCCTGGAAGTGGAAGAAGGGATTCCCGGCACGCTGACCCTGTCGGTCACTTCCGGCAATCCCGCCCTGCATGTGGTTACACGGGCTTCGGAAGAGGAAGAGAAACATATCTCATCGCTCTATGTCTTTATTCTGGATATGACTTCGACAGGTGGTCCGGCGACTCATCCGGTCCTGTCGAGAAAATGGTTTCCTGATACGCAGAGTTTCCCGCGTGATGTTTCCGGGAATATACAGGTCGGTATTCCTGCTGTATCCTGCAACTCGGTCCGGATATTCGCCGTTGCCAATCTGAATACGGCTAACCAGTTGTCGAACAACAAAGAGATGCTGGAGGCTTTTCACAATGCAGCCAATGAAGCTGAACTGGAAAGTATAACGGCTCGGTTGGATGTGTTTAAGACGGCAACGGATGCGGAGCCGGAGAGTGGGAGGAGCCTGGCGCTGGTCGATCGGTTGCAGGGCAGTTTGCTTTCTGCCGGACATTACTCTTCTTCGCCGGATTATTCTCCTTATGCGAGTGCAGAACAGTTTGTACTGGATAGTGATGTCGCAACAGGCCGCTTAATAATGAAGAAAACTACGGGTGAGACTGTAAATGGGGCCATCCGGCTTCATCATCTGGATGCCCGGTTTAATTTCGTTGTGAAACTGGCGGACAGATTGCCGTCGGGCGCTTATTTCAAACTGAAATCATGGAAGGTGAAAAACCTACATATGCGGTCGTTTGTGCATTGGCAGCAGGATAGCCCCTGTTCTTCGGGAACAGAAGAGTTAGGAGGAACTACCGATATGAATGGTAATTATATCGACGAAACCTCTGCCGATGGCAAAGTAACAAGTAGCTTTACCTTTTATACGTTTGAAAACCGGCATGCTCCGGCTGCCCCTTTCACGAGTGTCGATAAGGTGAAAACAGCGATGGAGGCCGAAGGATTGTCGTGGAACGAAGATTCCGGCTTCACTTCCGATCAAGCATATATGTTACGTGAAAAGAAAAATCCGGACGGCAGTTTTAAATATGCACCCGGTAATGCCGCCTATGTCGTTTTGAAGGGTGAATATTATAATCCGGCGGAAAAGGTGCTGGGAGGCATTACGCAGCAATGTTCGGCAACTGTAACCTATCTCATCCATCTGGGATATATCGGGGAAGGGAATATGGAAAAATCAATGGCAGGCAGTTCTTCGGAACAGCAAGAGCTGGATAAGCTGAACGACTATCGTATTTTGCGTAATTCGAATTATACTTATACGGTTACAGTCGGCGGAGTGGATAATATCCGGGTCGAGGCGGAGGCTGGTGGCGTTGAGAACCAACCCGCTGCCGAAGGGAATGTAGTCGATTCGGACTTCGATTTCCAGGCGGATGCACATTATGAACAGCGGCTGGTTAAGCTGAATCTCAAGAGTGTGGTTGCGCGAATGAATCAGACCGGTGCCGGTTATTCTTATACAGTGAATACTCCTTTTACTTCCGGTCCGGTATCGGTGACGCTTCAGGATGACGGAGGCAGCGACCGGTCGATCATGCTGGATGACGGATGGGTACATTTTGCTTATCTGGGAAACGATATTTACGGAGGACTGTCGGAGACGCTGCACCGGCGGATAGAGGAAACCGGCGGGTACGGCTTGCCTTATACTTATACGTATGACCTGGAGCCGGGGGAAAGCTCGGTCAGTAATCCGGTACAGCTATGGGGACCTGTCGCTCTATTGCAACACCTGAAGTCGTGGATTAATATCTATAATGCGGAGTTAGCAAAAGGGAAAAAGATCGAGGGGCGTGAGGAAGATCCTTATATCGTGCTCGACGGAGGTGCTTATTTTTACCTCTATCGCTATTTCACAGTCTATGTCGATGAATATTATTATATCCAGGACCCGGTGACCGGAACGACTTCGAATACATTTTGGATGAGATTCTGTAATGCAGCCGACCGTACGATGAGTGTTTTTCAGGGAATGGATATGAGTGCCGATGGTCACAGTAGCTACACCCGTTCGGGCATGAATATCCGGCAACGTTCCATCCAGACCTTATATTCGCCGGGACAAAGCGGGCAACAACTGACCTACAAGGCTTTCGGTATCGAACATACGGACGAGTACGGAGGAAACTATAACATAACGTCTGACGCGCCTATGCTTTCCGCTTCTTCCACTTCTGCCGACGGGCTCGATAATACCTGTCGAGGACTTTGGGATAACAAAGTTCTAGTGATTGAAGCCCTTGGTGAGTTTACCTGGAAAGGCGGGAACGGAATCTTTCCGGTGACCGATCGGACGTCCGATAGTGGTGCAGGATGGCCTATGGCGCGAAGCAGCCGCTATGTCAATGTCGCTGCACTTTCACGCAACAGAGATAACAATCGCAATGGCCTGATCGACCTGGATGAGATTGTATGGTATGTGCCGGCTAAAGAACAGATGATGCACCTCTATGTTGGTACTTTCCTGATGGATGACCCGCTTTATCAGGCCCGTTTGCAGAAGGGGGATAATCTGTGTTATGCAACCAGCACTTTCGACGCATCGAAGGGACTGGCTATCCTGGTAGCCAATAAGGGAGCTGCGATCGACTGGATGAAAGACGGCTCATTCAGTGAGACGGACAGGAAGAATTGCTATATCCGGTGCGCTCGCAATCTGGGTACTCCGCCGGTGATGCAGGCACATGCACCTTATACCGGCACCGGCTATGCACATGAAGGTTTGGCGTTCGTCTCTCCGGCACCGGGCAGTACGGGTGTAAATTATATAATTACATATAATAAGCTAAGTACTACGGCACTGCGTTCGTATATCGGTGTCGGTTCATTGGGAAGTCATACACAGTTCCAGGCGGCCGCCCGTCCGTATCGTAGTTTTATCACGGCAAAACAATTACTTTACGGGGCAGGTAACTCTCCTGTCACTTGGAACGAGGCCCGTAACTTATGTTACAATTATTCGGAACAGACCGATCGCTCGGATAAAGGGACCTGGCGTTTGCCTAATTCCTGTGAGGCGATGGCTATGTTGTTTAAGTTTACAGATAATTTGTGGGATAAGACTGTCGGTCGGGTCATGTGGTCGTGTACCCGGTATAGTGGAAGCGCATTGTCTGTCGAGTATATTGGAGTGGAGTATGATAAGCAGGAGATAGTATGTGCGCCGGGAACGGATGTCGTAGGTTATGCCAGATGTGTGCGTGATAATAATGATGAATAAAGTCTATTATTTTGTATAATATCGGGCAGTGTCTCGCAAAAACATCTATCTTTGGAAATCAATAGCTATAGGTGGGTTTATGAGGAAGAAATGCATATATGTAAGAGGGTTTTTTATTATCGTTAATCTGATCTTGTTGAGTGGATTTGATTACTGTTTGGGTATGAATGGTTCTGAAAATCAAAAGAAATCAGGTCAGGATAGTTTGTTGTCCGTTCTTCGGAATACAACGGATGTGAAAGTGAAACTAAAGTCATTGTTCGAGTTGTCTCGGCTGAACTGGGAAACGCCGGAAGAAGTCGGTTATCTGCAACAACTCATGGAAACGGCGGCTCCGGTCGATTCTATGAATCATTATTATTATGCCCTTTCCGGATTGGGACGTTATTATTGCAACCTGAATAAATTGGATAGCCTGCTATATTGGGGAGGGATATTCGATTCGGTAACGAAGGTTCGCAAGGAAACTCCTCATGAGGCGTTTGATTTCCTGAATTATTATTGTCGTTATTACCTGAATAATGAAGAATACGAGTTGGCGATGAATGAAGCCGTGCGTCTTCAGATGCTGTCGGATGAGACCGGTAATTTGCAAGGAACTATCTCGAGTAATGAATACTTGGGATTGATTTATATCATGATCGGTCGCGACCGGGATGCTGCGACCGCTCTTGAAAAAGGGATGAGCTTGCTGAAAGAGTCCGGGGGGCAACCTGATTATGAAATGCAACTGACGCCCTTCCTCTTGATTGCTTACCTGAGGCTTAATGAATTGGAGAAAATGAGGTCGCTCCTTGTTTATTATGAGTCTGTAATACATATGATGGAGAGTGAACAACCAGCTAAATGGATGAATTATCCGTTCCGGCAGAAGTATTGTTTCTTGTATTCCTATTATACGAACTTATATATTGCAGAAGATAAACCGAAAGAGGCGAAGAAGGCTATGCAACAGGCGTCTTCCTATGTGGACGATACGAACAGGAATGACCCTTTTCTGATCTCGGTATACAACCTGGCGATGGCCCGGTATTATTTTTATGTGAAAAAGTATCCCGAGGCGATCCGTGAAATAGATAAAGTATTGTCTGTCGATTATTCTACCGAACCTCTTAAATTGAAGGCTGAGATACTGAAAGCGGCCGGAAAGAAAGAGGAGGCGCTGGTCTTTTACGATCAACTGCTGACGTTTGTAGAACAGATAAATGTTAAGGCTTTCACCCGCCAGCTAAACCAGCTCCGTACACTGCATGATCTGAATGAACAGAAAATACAGGAGCAACGTCTGGTTTACCAGAAGGAACAGTTATCTCAAAAGCAAACCCAACTGACTGTCTCGCTTGTCTTTTTCGGTGTGCTGTTGTTGCTGTTCTCTTTTTTACTTCGTTACGTTTACCATGTCCGCAAACTGAAGGATGACTTGCAAAAGGAACGCGGGGTATTGATCGATACGACCGATAAACTGCGTATAGCCAAAGAACAGGCGGAGGAATCCAACCGGCTGAAGTCTGCGTTTGTCGCCAACATCAGCCATGAGATACGGACGCCGTTGAATGCGATCGTCGGCTTTTCCGGTTTGCTGGAAGATGCGGACGAGGAAGAAAGGAAAGAGTTTATCCGGATCATCAATAATAATTCGGACTTGTTGCTCGACCTGGTAAATGACGTTCTCGACCTATCGCGTCTGGAATCGGGGTCTTATAATCTGAACCTCAAAGAGTGCAATATTTATGCATGTTGTAAGGATGTTGAAAAGAGTGTGCAGCAGAAAATACAGCCGGGTGTAAACTTGACTCTGACCTGTTCGGAAAAGGATTTTGTCATGAAGACCGACATACTTCGTTTGCAGCAATTATTGCTGAACCTGTTGACCAATGCCGCCAAATTCACCGCTCAGGGAGAGATCAACCTCGATTATCAGGTCGACAAAGAGAAGATGCAAGTTATTTTCTCTGTCACGGACACCGGTTGCGGTGTACCTCCCGACAAACAGGAAAGCATCTTCAATCGTTTCGAAAAGGTGGATGAATTCAAGCAGGGAGCCGGTCTGGGCCTGCCTATTTGTCGTACGATCGCTGGACTTTTCGGTGGCACGCTAACTGTCGATCCTGCTTATACCGGCGGGGCACGGTTTATATTTGTGCATCCTATCTAACTGTCCAGTTTTCGATGAAAATTCCAGGCAGTCTTTCCAGATGTTTTATGTTGTCTGTAACCAGGATTAAGTTGTTATGAATAGCAGCACATCCTATTAAGATATCAAAATCATCAATTAATGTTCCTTTTCTTTTCAAATTAGCTTTGATATCCCCAAATAAAGGTAATGTTCCTGAAACGGAAATTACTTTGAAACGGTCTACTATAAAGGCAACATCTTTTAAACGTTCTTTTTTATTGTCACTGAATGATGCACCAAAATAGAGTTCTCCTAAAGTTATTTCAGATACATAACAATTTTCAGCTTTGGCTTTTAATATCGCCTCGCGAACACCATATTTGTTCTTAAGCATAGATATGCAGATATTGGTGTCTAACAGATAACCTTTAGTTTTCATTAAAATTCGTCTATTATTCGAGTTTGGTTACTGGTTCTGCTTTCCCTGATTTTCCGGACTTCATCTTCAACAGAAGTATCATCTTCCCAAGCTCCTGATAATGCACTGAAGAAATCGGAAGATTTGGATGAGGTTTTTTTTGAATATGTATGCGTGTCTTTTAAAGATTCAGACAATTTGCTGATTAAGTCTAATTTTATATCCGGACTTAATGGAGCCAACAGTTTCATATACCAATCTACGGGATTTAATGCCTGTTCCATAAAGTTTCTCCTTTCTTTTTTACAAAGATAGCTCGTTTGTTTTAAAGTGGCGGTATATTTATGTTGTTTTTTGTTTTAAAGTAGATGGTAAATGGGGAAATTAACTCTGTATAAATTCATAATCCGTTTGGAGAGTGAAAAGGGATTATCTATCTTTGTTTGCATGATGAATGTAAAGGATGTGATTAAAAATATACGTTTGCGCTGGGTTGTACTGGTGGTTTTGCTGGTGTTTATCCGGACGACTATGTCTTTTCCTGTGATGGGAGAGTGGTATGCCCGTACGGTTTATCCGGTGTTTTCGGCGGTGTTGTCCCGTTTTTCTTCTCTTTTCCCTTTCTCGATCGGCGATTGCTTCATTTATGGCAGTATTGCAGGGTTGGTAGTCTATCTGGTTTATGCGATTGTGAAACGGCGTCCGTGGTTGAGGACCATCGGGCGGATGGCGGAATTTTTGCTTTGGGTATATGTCTGGTTCTATATGGCCTGGGGGATGAATTATTTCAGAATGAATTTCTATGCCCGGGCGGAGGTGCCTTATGCAGCCTATTCGGAGGATAACTTCCGTTCGTTTCTGGCTGATTACACGGAGGCATTGAATGCTTCTTTTGTTCCTGTCGGGAAGATCGACGAGGCTATCGTGGTGAAGGAAGTGGAGAAAAGCTACCAGGAAATAGCAGGACGTTTCGGCTTGGTCTCGCCTGCAACTTACCTGCATCCGAAACCGATGCTGGTTCCGGCCCTGATGAGTGGTGTCGGCGTACTGGGATATATGGGACCGTTCTTTACCGAATACAATCTGAATCCGGATCTGCTTCCGGTTCAGTATCCTTTCACCTATGCTCATGAAATGGCACATGTACTGGGCATATCCAATGAGGCGGAGGCAAATCTGTACGGCTTTCTGGTATGTTCACGTTCCGAAGTGCCGGAAATACGTTTCTCTGCTTATTTCGGTTTGCTGCCTTATGTGCTGGGTAATGCGTACCAGTTGTTGCCGGAAGAGGAGTTTAACCGTTGGAAAGAAACGATCTCTCCGGATGTGAAAGATGCCTACAATCGTAAAGTGGCTTACTGGCAAACGTTGTATAGCCCGACAATCGGTGATATACAGGATACGGTCTACAACTGGTTCCTGAAAGGAAACAACATTCCTTCCGGCCGTCAGAATTATTCGGAAGTGGTCGCTCTTTTAATGGCTCTGGATGCTTCCTCACGAGAAAAATGATCGCGTAACAAGCCAACAGAAATAAATACCTAACGGTAGATATGGATTAAAATAATTCTCTACTTTTGCATATATCAATTATGTAGCAAATATCTAAAACTAATAAGATGAAAAATCAAAGACTGGGATGTGTATTGGCTGGTATAGCTATTTGGGGATTAACGGGGTGTTCGCCGGAATCGATAATCCTTGAAGGTAAAGTTTCGAATCTTTCCGGTAATACGATTGTTTATCGGCCGACAATGGATGGTATATACAATGCGACACAAAGGGATACCTTATTTCTGCAAGCCGACAGTACGTATCGTATCACTCTTCCGTCTAAAGGAAATGAGAAGATATCTTTCTATATCTATGGGCAAAAATACCTGGGAACGGTTTATGCTGAACCGGGAAAGAATGTACTCGATATCGACGCATCCCTCGAAAATAACCTGAGTATTGAAAATACGTTGGTAAAAGAAAATGAAATAGTAAAAGAACTTTCCCGTTTACAGGAAGAAGTCTTTAATTTGAGAGCACGAAGAGGCGATGCTTTCCAGGTAGCAAAGGATACGGTAGCCTCTTCCGTCTATCAGAAACTGACGGATTATGCGTCGGGAATAGAGCAAAAGATTACAGGGGGGGATGATGTATTCAAAAAGAGGGCGATACAAGACGTTCGTATGCAGATGTTGCTGGCCTTTATGAACCAATATTTTGGCATTAACTATCAGGGTTCGGAAGAAACAAAGAAAGAGTGGGAGGCCGTCTATCCGGAAATGTTGGCATATGCGGATATCAGTCAGCCGGAGAATGTCTTTTCCGAAGCATTTGCTGATGTGATATCCAATGTAGCCGGTATAGAACTTTACATGAAAACAAAACAGCAGCCTAAAGACCGGAATGAAGGCAAGCAGAAACTTTTCGACTGGTATAAAAACAATCTGAAAGGGCGTGTACAGGAAGTCGCCATGGCTAACGTGATCCTTGAAGATGCATCGAACGAGAGTTATTCAACGGGGATACCGGCTTTATACGAACAGTTTAAAGAATTGCATCCGGGTAGCACGCTGACTCGGGCATTGGAAAAAGCGATACAGAAAAATATCGCATTCAACAACCAGGAGCTTCCCGAAGACATTCATATACTGAACACCGATAGTGTGCGTTCCTTTAAAGAGATAACCGACCGATATGCCGGCAAAGTTATTTTTATCGATATCTGGGCAACCTGGTGCGGTCCTTGCCGTGAGTCTTTTGCCCATGTGAAACCTTTGCAACAATATGCGAAAGAGAATGATATCGTATTGTTGTATGTTTCTATCGACCGTCCGACCGATGCCGCTTTGTGGAAGAAGATGGCCGGGTATTATAATCTGAAGGGTGACCACGTTATTATTAATGAGTTTTTCAAGATGGATATCTACAATACATTCGGAAATAACGGTGCCTTATACATACCTCATTGCGCTATTATCAATAAGAAGGGAGAGTTGCAATTCAAGAAAGCAGCCAGCCCGGAAGATATGGATAAACTGGCGGAACAGTTACGGGAAGCCGGTGAATGATTCTGAAATCTAACCTTACAATTCAGTAAGCCTTTAAGAAAGCAGGTTTTTGGGGAGTAATAAGAAGATGATCGGTAGATAATCTTTTAAACTGACCCGTAACTGTTTTAAGGCTTGCTGGATACGGTAATTTACCGTCTGGGTGGAAACTTGCAGGATTTCGGCAATCTCTTTATAACTTTTATTTTCAAAGCGATGCATTACAAATGCCTCCCGGTAACTGGGCGGTAAGGCATGTATTGCCTCAAAGATATGCTTTTTCAGCTCTTCCGTTTGATAGAAATCGGTATCCTGTAGCATTTCCAGCATATATTCGTAGAAACGCGTTTCTGCCCGCAGTTGTGACTGTTGGCGGGTAAGTTGATTGATGCATCTGTGGTAGACTGCCTTGTACAGGTATTGGCAGAAGGAGGTATTGAAGGTTTGTATTTCCCGATTTTCCCATAACCATAACATGACATCCTGCACGATCTCTTCGGCATCTTCCAGACTGACAAATCGATTTGCATACGTACATAACATCGGATAGTATCTTCTGAATAAGGTACCATAAGCCTTTTTATCCCCATGTTGCATGGCTGATAACAGAAATGAATCATCTATCGCTTGTGAGGTATTTTTCATATCACTTTCTCCCTGGTTGCAAAGGTAGGTTTTTTGTCGTAGAAAAAAAATATCAAAAAAAAGTGGATTCCCGTTTAGTAATCTGTCGTAGTTCTCTTGTCTAATATATAAACAGGGATAAAAGTGCAGATGGAAACATTCAATATAGATAAGATAGAAGAGATTCTTCCCCGGTATTGTTCCGGTGAGGCAACGATAGAAGAATGCCGGATGGTAGAGGAATGGATCGGGCAGTCGGAAGATAATTACCGGATTGTCAAACAAATGTATGCCATCGATCAGGCAATGGGCACGGTGCGGATGGAATCGCAGGTGAATACAGAGAGGGCTTTGGCCTCCGTCAACCGTAAAATGAGTAAGGAACGTTCGCTCGTAAACTGGTTTACCTGGGTACAGCGGGTGGCAGCTATTCTCTTTGTTCCCCTTCTTATTATCTGGGGCATCGAGCACTTTACTCCCCGGACTGAGATTGCCCGGATGATCGAGATAAAAACAAATCCGGGAATGACGACGACTGTCGACCTTCCTGACGGTTCCAAAGTTTATCTTAATTCGGAATCTTCTTTGACCTATCCTTCTTCTTTCAGTGGAGAAAAGAGAAATGTTCAACTAAAAGGAGAGGCATTCTTTGAAGTACAGAAAGATCCTGAACATCGTTTTATCGTATCCGGTCCTTGTCAAACGCAGATTGAAGTCCTGGGAACGTCTTTTAATGTGGAAGCGTTCGAGAGAGATTCGTTTATCTCCACAACGTTGGTGGAAGGGAAAGTCCGCTTTGCTTATCAGAAGAATCAGAAACTTGCTACGGTAGAGATGAAACCCGGACAAAAACTGCTGTATGATACAACCTCTTCTCAGGTTAAGCTGTTCCGGACAAGCGGTGAAACAGAGACTGCCTGGAAAGACGGAAAGATTGTTTTCCTGGCAACTCCGTTACCGGAAGCATTGCGGATGTTGGAGAAACGTTTTAATGTAAACTTCGTATTATCCAATGACCGCCTTCGCAGTGAAGCCTTCAACGGTACTTTCACAAACCAGCGTCTGGAACGTATATTGGAAATATTTAAAATATCATCGAATATAAAATGGCGTTATCTGGATACCCAGAATACGACAAATGAGAGAGCGAGAATAGAAATTTATTAATCTAATTGAAAAGATCATGAAAAGCAAACCACCCTAAAGAAAAACATCCGGAGAAATATTGGCGTATTTCACCGGATGGAAAGAATTAATTTAAAACGCTTGTTTGGCGACAAGCAGTAGTAAATCACTTTTATTAATTAGATCAGTACAAAGTTATGCAAAAACATTTTAATACCCAACAGTTTTGGGTAGCAGAGTTTCTGCGGTTTATCTTAAATAAAATACCGAGAGTTATGAAGTTATCAGTCTTCTTACTATTATGTTCCATAGGTTTGGCGCAAGCAACAGACAGCTATGCACAGAAGGCTACAGTGAATCTGGAGATGCGGAACCAAACGGTAAAAGAAGTGTTGGATGAGATCGAGGAACAATCAGATTTCTCTTTCTTCTTCAATATCAAACATGTCGATCTGCATCGGAGAGTCTCTGTCGTAGCTAAAAAAAGCGATATATTTAAAGTGTTGGAAACAGTGTTTGCCGGTACGGATGTGCGCTATTCAGTAGTGGATAGAAAGATAATCCTGTCGACAGAGAAGCAGGAAATTCAGCAAATTAATCAAGATAAAAAAGTTACAGGTGTTATCAAAGACCAACATGGTGAACCTGTTATTGGTGCGAATGTGTCTGTAAAAGGTACGACTATAGGAACAATTACCGGTATCGATGGTGATTTTGCTTTAGAAGTGCCGGCAAATGCAGTCATACAGGTTTCTTATATCGGTTATGTCCCTCAGGAACTTCGTTTGGGCGGTAAGAATCATCTGGATGTTGTGTTGAAAGAGGATTCGCAAGCATTGGATGAAATAGTAGTCGTAGGTTATGGCGTACAAAAGAAAATAAATCTTACCGGTTCGGTATCATCTGTTAAGAGTGAAGAGCTGGAACGTCAACCGATCGTAACCATGAAGGATGCTTTGGCAGGTTTGGTTCCCGGTCTGACAGTTGTGAAGTCGTCCGGACAACCCGGATCGAGTAATCCGACCATCACAGTACGTGGGGTAGGAACGTGGAAAAACGCAGGTCCTCTCGTATTGGTAGACGGTATGTCGATGAGCATTGCTGATGTTTTACCTAACGATATTGAAAGCATATCGGTATTGAAGGATGCGGCCTCGGCTGCTATCTACGGTTCACGTGCTGCCAACGGGGTAATTCTGATTACAACGAAAAAAGGAAAAGAAGGTAAAGTGCAAGTGAATTATAACGGAAATGTCGGTTGGCAACAAGCTACGCGTCAGCCAAAATCGGCTACAGGTTGGCAGTATGCGGAGTTGTACAACCGTGCAATGTTGGCCGACGGCAAAGCATTGCCTGACGGAACGACATTACTATTCCCGCAGGATAAGATCGATCGTATGAAGAATGGTACAGGAGATATCGATCATAATGAAGCGAATACCGATTGGTTCGATGAACTGTTACATACAGCTTTACAACATACTCATGATATTTCTATTACGGGAGGTAACGACCGCGTGCAGTATGTCGGAACAGTAGGGTATGCAAAACAGGACGGTATTATCGAGTCGTCATACGAACGTTATAATACTCGTTTGAATACGACGGCTAACCTGGCTGATTGGCTTACTATTCAATCAAACATTGCTTATATCAATGATGTCAGCAAAGAGAGTCCGGGACTTGGTTATGCCTATTATTACGCACCACGTTCATTCCCCAATATGCCGGTTAAATATTCGGATGGTACCTGGTCGTTCCACTCTACACCGAAGAATCCGGTGCGTATGACGACTGATGAATATGGTTATCAACGATATGAAACGGATAAGTTGTCGTTGTTACTTTCGCCTGAAATCAAACTGTTCGAGAACTCATTGTTCCTGAAGGGCGTATTAGGCTACGAAAGTAAAACATCTTATGTGGACAAGTTTGAAAAGAAAGTTATTTACGATGCTTTCGAACCGGCCGGACAGAGCGAGAATATATTCGTGGCTCGTAATACCAAGACGGATACCTGGTATCGCAACCGTAACCTGACCTTAAGTGCTACGGCCAATTATATGAAAAAATTCGGCGACCATGATATTAATGTATTGTTGGGAGCATCACGCGAACAGTTCAGATATAATACAACCTCAGCTTCACGAAAAGATTTCCCGACCGATGATTTCGAAGTGATCGATCCGGGTGATGCCGCCACAGCTACGGCCACAGGAAATAAGACCTATAGTGCCTTGACTTCTGTATTCGGTAGATTGAATTACTCTTACAAAGATCGTTACCTGTTTGAAGCGAATGTTCGTCGTGACGGTTCTTCCAAATTTGCCCGCGGACATCGTTGGGGTACGTTCCCTTCTTTCTCGGCTGCCTGGAGAATATCTGAAGAATCTTTTTTCAGTCCGCTTAAGAGTGCTGTGCAGAACCTTAAACTGCGTGCATCGTGGGGTAAGCTGGGGAACCAGAGTATCGATAATTATCTGAGTATGTCTACGTATGCTGTTGTAGGTGGCGGTACCCGTTTTTATTTATTCGATGGTACTGTACAATCATTAATGACGGAAAGTGTTATGGGTAATAACATTATCACATGGGAAACGAGTACGAACCTGAACTTCGGTCTCGATGTCAATGTGCTCGATAATCGCTTAGGTCTTACGTTCGACTGGTATAACCGGGATACGGATGATATTTTGTTAAGCCTCGAAGCTCCCAGCCTGTTGGGTATCACACCGCCTATTTCGAATGCAGGTAAGGTGAGAAACCGCGGATGGGAATTGACTGTCAACTGGCAGGATCAGATAAACAGCGACTTCAGTTACAACGTTAATTTCATGTTGTCCGACGTAAGGAATAAAATTCTGGATATGCACGGATACAAGTCACCGACATCCAGCCTGACTACCCGTATCGAAGGCGAACCGATCGATGCGCTGTTTGGTTGGCAAACGCTGGGACTTGCCGACACGCAGGAAAAATATGAACAATACAAAGATGTGATGTTGACATACAACTCGAATTTCTCAATGGGTGATATTATTATCGCGGATTTGGATAAAGACGGAAAGATTACGGAAGCCGACAAAAAGATTATCGGTAACCAGATACCCCGTTATACCTTCAGCCTGAACCTGGGATTCAATTATAAGGCATTGGATTTCTCTGCCATGTTCCAGGGAGTAGGTAAAGTCGATGGTTTCCTCGGACGCGACATTATCGAACCGCTGGGTTCTCAAACGGCTATGGAAGAACATTATTATGATTCTTTCGACCCGTCGAACCCGACTACCGGTAAATATTATCCGCGTATGACAATGGCCAACCGCCTCAATTATGCCAATATGTCGCATTGGGTACAGGATGCCTCTTATCTGCGTTTGAAGAACTTACAGGTAGGGTATACATTTAAGTTCGGCGAAAAGTCACCGGTAGAGAGGACCCGGATTTATTTCTCCGGCTCCAACCTGTTCACGTTGACAAAATATAGAGTCTTTGACCCGGAAAACGGATTGAATACCACTTCTTTTCCGAACTCACGAGTATATAGCATAGGTGCTAATGTTACATTTTAAAAATTGAAATCATCATGAAGAATAAATTATTATCGATAGTCTTTTTAGTAGGATGTGCACTCTGTTCTTGTGACGACGTGCTGGACGCACTTCCTGAAGATAAATTGCCGGAAGAAACTTTTTGGCAGACACCCGGTAATGTCCGTGCATTTGTTGCAGACGTATATTCCCGCTCTTTCCCGTTGGAATATGAAATGCATCCTTGTTTCGATGAAGCGATGTCTGATAATTCCCATATGGCATGGGAGGGATGGTATACCAATATAAAATTGATTGCTAATGGTTCATATCTTACAACCACTTCTGTTGTAAATAATAATTGGGCTTATGCCTATACCAATATCCGTATGACCTGTCAGTTTCTGCAAAACATAGAGAAATGTACAGAGTTGGATACTGCGGAAAAAGAGGCGCTTACCGGACAAATACGCTTTTTCCTGGCTTACAGTTATATCCGTTTAGTCGCCCTGTACGGAGATGTACCTTTGGTTGAAAAAGTGTTGACAGAAGAAGAGTCCAAAATTCAGACCAGAACGCCCAAGGCTGAAGTGCTGGCGTTTGCCCACGGTCAACTCGACCAGGCTATTAAGGAGTTGGATGGTAAGGCACTCGGAAAAGGACGTGTTACGGCCGGTGCATGTAAGGCCCTGAAAGCACGTGCTTATTTATGGGAAAATGATTATAGTAACCTGCTGGCTGTTACATCGGAATTGATTGGTAAATATTCGCTCAACACTGCCGGTGAGACACCTTATGCCGACCTGTTCAACGGGAATGCCGAAGATGCGGACGAAATTATTCTGGCACGTGAACATGCCCATACAAGTGGAAGTATCACAACCGGTAACCGGTTGAATCAAGCATTTTTCCTGAAAGAAATGTCTGGTGGAGATGCTCTTCGTGCACTTACCCCTACCGGAAGTTTGATCGATGCTTACCCGATGGCTGATGGCCGGTTGATACATGAAAATGGTTCTACTTATAATCCGAAAGATCCTTATAAAGATAGAGACCCCCGTCTGGCACAATCTATTATCTATCCCACTTCTACGATTCGTGAATCGAAAACAATGACATGGGTACTTTATGACCCGGAATCAGAAGAAAGTATCCCGGGACAACGTTATGATGCGAAAGAGCCTTCATCTACCGGATATGTCTGGAAGAAGTATTGCGACTGGAGCGACCATGCCATGGTCCAAATCCTGGACGGTGGTGTAGATGTTATCTATTTCCGCTATGCAGATGTATTGTTGATGCACGCCGAAGCATTGCTCGAAACGAAAGGGGTTGCCGCTTCTTCTGAAATTTTCGGTATTATCAACCAATTGCGTGATCGTTGTGGCGGCGGACGTGTAACGGCGGCTAACTATACATCGGAAGATGCACTGCGGACATTGGTTCGTAACGAACGCCGTGTGGAATTGGCTAATGAAGGTCTGCGTTTCTTCGACCTTCGCCGTTGGAAGGTTGCTGAAAAGACTGTGGCAGTCTCCGGTGAGGGAATGAATGGCGAAGTATATGGTGCTTTTATGCGTTTGGACGGTGTCGGTGCTACCGACAGGACAGTAACCGTGGATGGTGTTCCCCGTCGCTATGTGGAAACGTATAAATTCGATCCTTCCAAGCATTACCTGTTCCCGGTACCATCTAAAGACATCGACCTGACCAACGGTTCGTTGACGCAAAATCCGGGATGGAGCTAAGCTGGATCTTTCCATCGTAATAAACATTGAAGGGCTGTGTCAAAATGGGGTTTTGATACAGCTTCTTCTTAAATCATAATTAGAAAAACAGTTGATTTTATATGAATTACTATTCTTTGGCAGGTTGTCTGCTTATGGTGGGACTACTGGTCGGATGTCAACCAGGAGAAAAGAAGACATTGGCCGATAAAGGTGAAAATGTCTTTCCTGTCTCTACCCATCGGGCATTGAATCCGATAGCACCTCCGGGCGTATTTATAGCCGATCCGGAAGTAAGGCAAATGCCTGACGGACGTGTCTATATTTATGGTTCGCGCGACGAACCCGGTAACAGCTGGTGTTCGCATTCTTATAACGTGCTTTCTTCTTCCGATCTGGTGAACTGGCATGTGGAGCAATTCTCCTTTGCCACCGAAGGGGTGGGGAAGCAGGTCGACTATACCGACAGGCTTTTGTTTGCACCCGACTGTATCTACCGGGATGGAAAATACTATCTCTATTATTGCCTGGCCGGAGGTGGGGAAGATGAAGGTGTTGCCGTTTCTTCTTCTCCTTATGGTCCGTTCAGGGATGGGAAGGTAATGGAAGGGATAAGCGGTATTGACCCGTCCGTATTCATCGATGATGACGGGCAGGCCTATTTGTTTTGGGGACAATGGCATGCCAGGGGGGCAAAGCTGAGTAAGGATATGCTTTCCATAGAAGGAGCTGTTCATGACAGTTTGCTGACCTATAAAACGCATTTTTTCAATGAAGGCAGCTCGGTCCGCAAAAGAAACGGCATCTATTATTTAGTATATGGAAGCCATTCACGGCATGGAGAGTCCAACTGCGCTACGTTGGATTATGCGACAGCGACTTCTCCGTTAGGTCCTTATACATACAGAGGGGTCATTATCGATAATTGGGGTAGTGACAGGAATCTGGTGAACAATCATGGTTGCATCACCGAAATCGACGGACAATGGTATATCGCTTATCATCGTCCTACCCATGCAACTGCAACAGGTACTATGCGGAAAGCCTGTCTGGAGCCTATCACTTTTAATCCGGACGGCACGATACCTGAAGTAGAAATGACTACACAGGGAATCGGCGGTCCCATCTCTCCGTTCTATCGGATGGATGCAGCCAGGGCTTGTCTGCTGTCAGGCAATGTGATGGTATCCGTACGCAGGCCGGATAACGATATTCCGGTAGAGTATTTGGCAGGTATTCGTGACGGGGATCATGTTTATTGGAAATATTATGACTTTACCGGTACCGATGCCGACCGTTTTATTTGTAAGACATGGGGCAAGAACAGGGCCGCAAAGATCGAAATTCGTTTGGATGGTCCGGAAGGTGAGTTGCTTGGAGTCTGTGATCTGACTCCTATGGAGGGTGAAGTGGCCTATGCCGTTCATGAAACAAAAATTAAACCGGTTACAGGCAAACATGCGTTGGTACTGGTTTTTAAAGCGGTTGAACCGGCGGATACAGAGGATGAAGACTTAATGAATTTGGAGTGGTTTACTTTTTCTACTTCCCATATTCCTCGGTGAAGTGGTATTTTTTGGAAAAAGGACTATAGTTTTGCCTGGTTGGGCATTATACTATAGTCCTGAATTCATCTCAAAATAGAATGATTTCTACTTCTTCTATTCAAAATAAGTTTTCCGGAATAATTCCTTCATTTGTTCATCTGTGAGTAATATCTGCTTATTATCAACCCTCTACAGATGAAGGCAATGAATAAACCCTGGTGCTTCGATACCCGTTTTTCTCCAATTTACCTTCATCGATCAGTTTTTTCAGGTCTTCTAAAGCACGATACTTGGAGCAACCCGTCAGTTCCCGGTAATCGCCACAAGTGATATAATGATGCTTTTCCAGGTATTCCGTCAGCCTGTGGACCCGTTCTTCGAAAGGAGGCAACACACCTTTTCCTTCCGGCATGCGTTCCAGATCCATTGTCTTTAGTTTGTTTTTCAGGTATTTGCCACAGCGGAAATTCACATTCTTGAAGTGGATCGACTCGCTTCGGATCTCCTTCTTATCCATGACCGGACGCGAAGAAAGCGAGACACTGAAAAAGCCCAATTCCTCCAGTTCGACATTATATCCCTGATCCAGACGGCTGGCCATTACATCGGCAATGACCCGCAACGCCCCTTTTAGATCGGCTCCCGACATTCCGGAGCGAGCTTCCGCCTCTTCTATCAGATCGTTCGTACGGATTGTTCCGTAAGGTACTACACGCGGATGCAACGCTTGTTTTTTCTTATCTCCCGTTGGGTTCGGATTGCGAACCATTCGATATCTTGCACACATATCAGTTGTTTTTTAAGGTGTAACCAGGCATCCGGTAATGCCGGAGTGCTTTCTTATATCTTATTTGTTAGTTATCATACGCTTGTTCGACTGCTGTAGGACGCTTGTAAGACTACTGTTGAATAAGCGTATGACAATTGAAAAACAAGAAAGAATAACGCACTAAAGATATAAATAATAATCGACAGAAGCCTTGTTATCCATAGTTTTTTTTCTTATCTTTAAGCAGAAAATACACCTTGGATCACAAGCAAATGAATGTAACACAGTATAAAGACGGAAGTAAGTCCGTTAAAACCTTTTCACTTAGTGAATTAGTCGATACGATGAAGGACCGTGCGTCCGGTCGTGCAGTAGAAGAATTCCGGGAAAAACTGGAGGAGTGTCCTCCGGGTTGTCCTTGTCCGGCGGCAAGTAAACTGCCCCGGATTGTTTTTGGTGCCGAATACCGGAAGAAGAACGGAGAGATGAAAATGGCAGCCTACAATGGTCTTGTCCTTCTCGAAGTCGGTAAGATGGAGGCGATTGGTTATCAGTAGCTGAGATCATGCAACATATCCGTAAGCGTAGCCGCCTTAGTTTCAGTAGCACAACGATCAATGGCTTTGGTCGTTTACTGCGCCGAAATAACTATCCTTCTCGCCACGCTTTGCGTGGAAATTTGTATCATGTAGAAGAGATCGGATGATATTCTTCATTTTGTTCATCTGCAAGGCGTTTATTTTTAGTGTTATAACTTTGCAGATGAATAAATGAAGGAAAAAATGGGAAAACATTTATTCGGCATATATGGCATAGAGCAAGCAGATGGTTTATAACTGTATTGCAGTTTCAGAAAAAATGAATGTATGTAAGTTTGATTAGTTACGGCAGTAAACTTTTTGTACTTTTGTAGACATTATCGTACATAATAATACAGGCATAATGAAAGACTCGATAGCTTATTTACCCAAAGACAAGCAGGAAGATTTAAACTTTCTGGTTAATGAGATACAGAAAAGATTACCTCAGACGGAGTTTATTATTCTGTATGGTAGCTATGCAAGAGGAAATTATGTACGCCGTAGCATACGGATTGAAGATGGCGGTATTCCTACCGTCAAAATATCCGATTATGATATCTATGTGATAACCAGTGGTATCAATAGTAAAAAGGCTGATACTATTCTGGATAACGTGGAAGATATATTTTTTGCCGGAAAGGATTTTGACCGGGATACTCCTGTTCAGTTTATCAATGATGATATTAAGATAGTAAATAAGTACCTGGAGGAGGGGCGATATTTCTATACACAGATTAAACAGGAAGGTATTGTTCTGTATAATAGCGGTAAATACAAACTGGCTCGCCGCCGGAAATTAAATTATGCAGAGATAAAGGAACAGGCGCAGGAATATTTTGATGAGAAGTTTAGTTACGCAAATGATTTTTTTGGAGTTACCAAGCTTATCTACGAGAATATGAATAATTATAAACTTTGTTCATTTAATCTTCATCAAGCCTGTGAGAATTATTACTATGCAATTCGATTGACATATACTTTACGAAATAATAAGCAACATAATCTTTCCAAACTATCATCTTCCACTAAAAGGTATTCAGAGGATTTGGCAACAGTTTTTCCACAAGATACACTTGAAGAAAAACGGCTTTTTACTTTATTAAAGGCTGCTTATGTGGATGCCCGGTACAATCCGCATTTTGTTGTGACCAAAGAGGATATCGATCAACTAACTCCGAAAGTAGAATTGTTAAGGGATATAACAAAACGGATTTGTGAATCGAAGATTAAGGAGTATGCGGAGAAAGTTTTGTGAAACTTTGTCAGGTTTGTTGTTGCTGCAATTCGATTATGTAATATAGGCATCACTCATCGTTATTAAAGGATATTTTTAAATCAGTTCTTTCAAATCATAGTACATTGGAATTGTATCGTCTTCGGCATCGTTAACTAATTGTTTAAATCCGCGTCGCCGCAATCAAACGGTTTTATCTTTTCTAATTCTTCTAACTTTGCTAATTTCATGTTCACATCATAAAGGTTGCTATTTTCTTTATATTCTCGTAAGCTTCCTTTATACGTCTTTTTTCATCGTCAGAAGCTGGTTTCACATCCTTAATGGATTGATTAAAACGCTTTGCGTCTTCTCCAAATATGATTGGAGTCTCTTTTATCGGTTTGGCCATCGTAATAATTGTTTATAGTTTATAAATCCGATACAAAGATAAATATTATTCTTGATCTTTCTCCTATTTAGTCAAGGAAAGATCAAGAATACACGAATGAATTAATACTATCCTGTTTTTGTCAAACATACAAAGCTTCCTTTTCGATATTTCGTTTCAGATACTCATCCATACGATCACGCAATCTTACCAGGTCGACCCGGGATCCTAGCAAAGCTTCAAGATCAAATTTGATACGGACTAATGTGAGTAGATTAGGAGCGGGGGCTTCAAAACAAATACCCACATCGCTATTTTCTGTTTGCTCACCACGGGCAACACTGCCGAAAATCCCCATACGGACAATACCATATTTACCGGCATGGGAATCCATATATTGCCGTAATAGTGTCAAGTATTCATTTGTCGATTTCATAGCAGTTACCTTTTATGAGGTCAAAGATAGTTCTATTTTTTTGAAAGGGAGATTACTTAGCTTTGTAAAATCCAATCAGGTTCTACGAATTTCTTTATTGCCTAATTAGAATTAAATCACTAACTTTGCGGCATTTTTAGAAGAAAGATAAATATAACGCGAAATGAGTAAGAAATTTGCCGAATATTCTAAGTTTGACTTATCGAATGTCAATAAAGAGGTGCTGAAGAAGTGGCAGGATGGAGACATCTTCCACAAGAGTCTTGAAATCCGCGAAGGATACCCCTCATTTGTATTTTACGAAGGACCGCCTTCTGCAAATGGTATGCCGGGTATTCACCACGTTATTGCCCGTTCGATTAAGGACATTTTCTGCCGTTACAAGACCATGAAAGGATTCCTGGTCAACCGTAAGGCGGGATGGGATACGCACGGCCTGCCGGTTGAGTTGGGCGTGGAGAAATCCATGGGTATAACCAAGGAAGATATCGGCAAGAAGATTTCTGTCGCTGACTATAATGCAGCTTGCCGCCGCGATGTGATGAAGTTTACCAAAGAATGGGAAGACCTCACCGATAAGATGGGTTACTGGGTGGATATGGAAAATCCGTATATCACCTACGATAACCGTTACATCGAAACACTGTGGTATCTGCTGAAAGAATTATATAAGAAAGGTTTGCTGTACAAAGGATATACGATCCAACCGTATTCGCCGGCAGCCGGAACAGGTCTTAGCTCGCATGAATTGAACCAGCCGGGTTGCTACCGCGATGTGAAGGATACGACCTGTACGGCTCAATTCCATATCCTCGATCCGAAGCCCGAAATGGCACAGTTCGGTGATGCATTCTTCCTGGCATGGACGACTACTCCGTGGACATTGCCTTCAAATACGGCTCTTTGCGTAGGTCCGAATATCACTTACGTGGCTGTTCAGACGTACAATCCGTATACCGGTATGCCGATGACTGTCGTGTTGGCAAAGGATTTGATGGATGCACATTTCAATCCGAAAGCTGCCGGTCTGGAACTGTCTGATTATAAGATAGGAGATAAGCTGATTCCGTTTAAGGTGGTTGGCGAATGGAAAGGACCGGAATTGGCTGGCATGCATTATGAACAGCTGATTCCCTGGGTAAATCCGGGCGAAGGTGCTTTCCGTGTAATTACGGGTGATTATGTAACAACCGAAGACGGTACGGGTATCGTACATATCGCTCCGACTTTCGGTGCGGATGACGACCGTGTGGCTAAGGCAGCTGGCGTTCCTCCGTTGATGATGATCGACAAGGATGGCAACAGACGTCCGATGGTGGATATGACCGGTAAGTTCTATCTGCTGGAAGATCTGGATCCGGAATTCGTACAGACCCGTATGAATGCAGCCGACTATGATCCGTTCCAGGGTAAGTTCGTAAAGAATGCGTACGATCCGGAGAAAACCGATAAAGACGAAACATTGGATATCGAAATATGTATGATGCTGAAAGTGCAGAACCGCGTGTTCCGTATCGAAAAGCATGTACACAATTATCCGCACTGCTGGCGTACCGACAAACCGGTATTATACTATCCGCTGGATAGCTGGTTTATCCGCACTACTGCTTGCCGCGACCGTATGATCGAACTGAATAATACGATCAACTGGAAGCCGCAGAGCACCGGTACGGGACGTTTCGGTAAATGGTTGGAAAACCTTCAGGACTGGAACCTGAGCCGTAGCCGTTATTGGGGTACCCCGTTACCAATCTGGCGTACGGAAGACGGAACGGAAGAAAAATGTATCGGTTCGGTTGGAGAACTGTACAACGAAATAGAAAAAGCTGTTAATGCCGGATTCATGGAAAGCAATCCTTATAAGGATAAAGGATTCAATCCGGGTGAATACAATAAGGATAATTACGAAAAGATCGACTTGCACCGTCCGTATGTGGATGAGGTGATCCTGGTTTCTGAAAGCGGTAAGCCGATGAAACGGGAAACCGACCTGATCGACGTTTGGTTCGACTCGGGTGCGATGCCTTATGCCCAGATCCATTATCCGTTCGAGAATAAGGAAATACTGGATAACCGTATGGTTTATCCGGCCGACTTTATTGCGGAAGGTGTTGATCAGACTCGCGGATGGTTCTTTACCCTGCATGCGCTGGCTACGATGGTATTCGACAGCGTGGCTTACAAAGCGGTTGTTTCCAACGGTCTGGTACTCGACAAGAATGGTAATAAGATGTCCAAACGTCTGGGAAATGCGGTCGATCCGTTCTCTACGATCGAACAATATGGTTCCGACCCGTTGCGTTGGTATATGATTACGAATGCATCTCCTTGGGATAACATCAAGTTCGATATCGACGGAATGGATGAAGTGCGCCGTAAGTTCTTCGGTACATTATATAATACCTATTCATTCTTCTCACTGTATGCAAATGTGGACGGCTTCGATTATTCGGAACCGGATGTTCCTCTGAACGAACGTCCGGAGATCGACCGCTGGATTCTTTCTTTGCTGAATACATTGGTGAAAGATGTGGACGGTTTCTATGATACCTACGAACCGACCCGTGCGGGACGTGCTATCTCTGAATTTGTAAACGATAACCTGAGTAACTGGTATGTACGTCTGAACCGCCGCCGTTTCTGGGGTGGTGGTATGACAACCGATAAGTTGTCGGCTTACCAGACTTTATATACTTGTCTGGAAACGATAGCCAAGTTGATGGCTCCGATTGCTCCGTTCTATGCCGATCAGTTGTTCTGCGACCTGATTGCCGTAACCGGACGTGAGACGGTTGAGTCTGTTCACTTATCTGATTTCCCGAAATATGATGAAGCATTGATCGATAAGGATCTGGAAGAACGTATGAAGATGGCGCAGGATGTTTCGTCCATGGTGCTGGCTTTGCGTCGTAAAGTGAATATCAAAGTTCGTCAGCCGCTCCAGACCATTATGGTGCCGGTTATGGATGCCCATCAGCAGGAAAGTATCGAAGCAGTGAAGAACCTGATCCTGAACGAAGTGAATGTGAAGGAACTGAAGTTTGTCGATAACGCTGCCGGAATCCTGGTAAAACGTATCAAGCCGGACTTTAAGAAGTTAGGCCCGCGTTACGGTAAGATCATGAAGAGCCTGGCTGCCGCTATCCAAAGCATGAGCCAGGAGGATATCCTTGCTTTCGAAGCTGCCGGAACATTCACGTTGAATGTGGAAGGACAGGATGCAACTATCGAACGTACGGATGTTGAAATTATCTCGGAAGATATCCCGGGCTGGTTGGTTGCCAATGAAGGCCGTCTGACCGTAGCTCTTGATATCACAGTCACTGAAAGCCTGCGTAAGGAAGGTTTGGCACGCGAATTGGTGAACCGTATCCAGAACTTGCGTAAGAGCAACGGTTATGATATAACGGATAAAATCAATGTGACTATTCTTTCGACCGATGAAATGGATGACGCAATTAAGGAATTTAATGAGTACATTGCGAACCAAGTGCTGGCTGTATCTGTTGAAATAACAGAACATGCCATAAGCGATGCGACCGTCCTTGATTTCGAAGATTTCAATCTGTCGGTACGAATCGAAAAAGAGTGATTTTTTCTATAAAAAAGAAAGGCGTCCCTTGCCGCATATAAATATTATCGTATATTTGGACTGCGACTTGGTCGCCTGATATATATTATGAATTGTGGAACCTAAAATTAAATGAACCATGGCAGAAAAGACAAGATATTCGGATGCTGAACTCGAGGAGTTCCGCGCCATTATTTTAGAGAAGTTGGAGGTAGCCAAGAAGGATTACGAGTTGTTGAGATCGGGTGTAACCAATTCTGATGGGAACGATGTGGCTGATACATCACCAACATTTAAGGTGTTGGAAGAAGGTGCCGCAACTTTGTCGAAGGAAGAGGCCGGACGTTTGGCACAACGCCAGATGAAGTTCATACAGAACTTACAGGCTGCTTTGATCCGTATAGAAAATAAAACGTATGGCATTTGTCGTGAAACGGGTAAACTGATCCCGAAAGAAAGACTGCGTGCCGTTCCTCATGCTACTTTGAGTATCGAAGCAAAACAAGGAGGTAAGAGATAAATGAAATTTTCTAAAGGTTGGGGAGCAGTGTTGATTATAATGCTGCTCCTTATTCTTGACCAGGCTCTCAAAATTTGGATCAAGACACACATGCAGTTGCATGAGAGTATAGAGATTACCCCGTGGTTTTATCTCTATTTTACCGAGAATCCGGGAATGGCTTTCGGTATAGAAGTAATAGGTAAGTTGTTTTTGTCGATATTCCGTATTGTGGCGGTCGGCTTTATCGGTTATTACCTGTATAAGCTTGTAAAAGACAAATATAACTTCGGTTTTATTGCTTGTGTCTCGTTGATATTTGCAGGAGCAATCGGTAATATTATCGATTCCGTATTTTATGGAGTGGTATTTGATCATAGTTTCGGTCAGATCGCGTCTTTTATGCCTGCGGGCGGAGGGTATGCGGGATGGCTGCACGGGAAAGTAGTGGATATGTTTTATTTCCCGTTGATTCAGACGGTATTGCCTGACTGGCTTCCTATCTGGGGAGGGGAGGAGTTCGTCTTTTTCCGTCCTATCTTCAATCTGGCGGATTCAGCAATCTGCGTAGGTGTTTTCTTATTATTGATATTTTACCGGCATACCTTGTCGGCCAGTCTCTCTAAAGAAAAAGAAAGTAATAAATAAATGCGGAATAAATTGCGCAGATATGGTGTCGCATTGTTGACGGCAGCTTTGTTGGTTTCCTGTAGTAAGGTGCCCGATGGCATTTTGTCGGAAAAGGAAATGAAGGCTGTCCTGATTGATATGCAACTGGCTGAAGCTATGATCAGCACGGATTATAAAAAGTATAGCGACGATGCTGAGAAAGATGCGCTTTACCAGTCTGTATTCCGCAAGCACAAAATAGAACAGGCTGTTTATGACAGTTCGCTGGTTTGGTATGGGCGTAACCTGGATGTGTACATGCAGGTCTACGACTTGGTACTGGCCGAACTGAATGAACGGCAAAAGGCGCTGGGAGATGTGCAGGCAAATGCCGCCCCTGTATCTAAACAGGATTCGGTAGATATCTGGCCGCGTCTTACTTATCTTACCTTAGAACCGAATGCCCTGTTTAACGGGATAGCGGTCGATATTAAACCGGAAACCAACTATCCGTCCGGCAGTACGTTTGTATTGGGAATGCGTGTCTGGGGATTGAACGATGCGATGAAGAATCGTCCGGAGATCCGTCTGAGCGCCAATCAGGGAGATACGATTATTACCGTAAACGACAAAATTCTTCGCGACGGTTATCATGAAACTACGTTAAGGACTTTGCCTACCAAACAGGTAAAGAGCGTGTATGGTTTTATCCGCCTGAACGGAAAGGATGATTCCACCTCTTATTTCAAAATTTATGTGGATAGTTTGAGCCTGATGCGGTATAACTACGGTCGGTTACCGGAAAAGGACTCCATACAAGTTGCACGTAAGGACTCTATAAAGAATTAGATCAAAATATGCGCAGGATTGCTTCGCATTATATATATTGGCGTAAATGGTACCGTATGCATTATCTTGAGTTGGATGCGAAGGGACGTTTGACCGGTGTGTATCCTCTGGTACAGGAGATTGCGAATACAGAATTTTATGACGGTACTTTATTGCCGGTACCGTCAGATATTACTTTTCCTCCGGTTGGAGTTTCTTCTTTAGCGGAATGGCTGGCTGTTACGGATTCAGTAACCATAGACTCTCTGGTACAAGTCTGTCATTTACCCCGCATTTCCCCGACGACGCCTGAACTCGGCGCAGACTACAGCAGTGGCGATTGCTACGTTCAGCGACTCTGATGTTTCCCTGTCCTGTGGATAGTTAGGTATGTATAATTTTTCATTGACAAGCGTTTCTATCTCGGGGCGGATACCGTTTCCTTCATTTCCCATGATGATGATACCTGTTTCCGATAATTCTTTCGCGTACATATTTTCTCCGTCAAGAAACGTTCCATATAACGGGATTTGTTGTTCTGCCTGTTTTTTCAGGTAGTCGTGCAAATCCGTATAATGTACTTTTACATGGACGAGAGCCCCCATAGTGGCTTGTACCGTTTTGGGACTGAATACGTCGGCGGTGTCCTGGCTACAAATAATATGTTCGATGCCGAACCAGTCGGCCAGCCGTATGATCGTACCGAGATTGCCGGGGTCTTGTATCCCGTCGAGGGCAAGGATTAACTGTTTTTTGGGGTCGGCATCATCCAATGACCAGGTCGGACGTTTGAAGACGGCCAGTACATCCTGCGGGTTTTTCAGGAAACTGGCTTTCCGTATATCGTCATCATCAGCTTCCAGCAACTCCTTGGCGGGAATGTCGCCTTGTGTTGCCATCCATGACGGTTTGGCTATCAGCAGGTCGCATTCGAATGCATGTAACATGTCTGCCACCAACTTATTTCCTTCGGCAACAAATGCATTTAACTCGTTGCGAAACTTCTTTAATTCCAGTGAACGGATCTGTTTTATTTTAGACTTACTCAGCATCTTTACTTTTTTTACAAAGCAAAAGTACAGGAATTTATTTAATTTCAGTTACATTTCATTGAAAAGTGGATATAAGGTAAATACATTATAATTCTTCTTTTATGAGGATTGTGTCTATTGCCTTTGTGAACTAATGAAGGAACAAATTTCCCTATTATAATACCATATGTCTTGAAATTGATGGTATTTGGAATAATTGCTTTTTATAATTTATAATTTTAAGGCGAAGTTTTCGAAAAATTAGTATTGATGGATAAATCCAGTAACCCTCATGAGGGTTTTTTGCTGTATGCACAGCAAAAAATTATATATATTTTATTTACTTAATTTATATGTAACCCTAATGCATGTAGTTTGGATATGAATGAAATGAATAGATTGATAGCGATGTGAAGAGGATAATAAACGAATAAAACAAAATAACTAAAAACAAAAAGTATGATGAGAAAACTTGTTATCATGATCTTCCTGTTTGTGATTCCATTGTCGTTTTATGCACAGGATAGATTGAGTGGTCAGAAAGGATCAGTCGTCGGTCTGAAAACGAATATTCCGTATTGGGGAGCGATGGCAACTTTCAATGCCGGAATTGAATTCCGTCTGGCACGTCATTGGTCATTGGATATAGAAACCGGTCTGAATCCGTTCGACGGAAAGAAAGAGGATGGTAGTTATGGTAAATCTCTTAAGCATTGGCGACTCCATCCGGAGTTGCGTTATTGGTTTTGTGAAACTTCCTACAAACATTTCATCGGTCTGCATGTCCCTTACATATTATATAATGTATCGGACATCAAAATACTGGGTACCGAGAATGAGCGCCATCAAGGTTGGGGAGCAGGAGTAGGAGTTAGCTACGGTTATTCATGGTTGCTTTCCAAGCATTGGAATCTGGAAGCGACGGTCGGTGTGGGATATCTCTATCTCGAATCGGAGAAATACCCCTGTACAAACTGCGGTCGTCGTCAGGAATACGTCAAGAAACATTATTTCGGTCCAACACAGGCTGCAATTAACCTGATTTATCAATTTTAATTTTCGCCGCCTTATGAAAATGAACAAACATATACTTATAGTAACGAGTCTGCTGGCGGCAACTGCTTTGCAGGCACAGGAGATTAAAGTAAAGGATAAGATTGTTGAGAAATCGGACAATGCGTTGATTATTGGTATGACGTTCGATTTTGGTAAAGTGAAGGTTCCTGCTGACCGTAGTCTGGTATGCACACCGGTGGTTGTTTCGGGGGATAGTATCCGCCCTTTGACACCGGTTATTCTCAATGGTCGCGATCGTCATATTTTGTACGACCGCACAGGGCGTACTTATTCGACACACGGGGAATATGAACTGCGTCGTAATAATGGTGAGGAACAATTCTTCGAATACACCACTCGCACACCAATGGCGCCTTGGATGAAGAAGTCGGAAGTGGCTCTCGTAACCGACCTCTGCGGTTGTGGTTGGGAAGCGTTGCAGAACGACCGTTCTCCACTCTTTCCGATCAATTTGTCAGAGCCGGTTGTTTTGAGACCGTTGCTTGCCTATCGTACGCCTGAAGCCGAGGCGGTCAAGGCGCGTTCGATCGAGGGAAAAGCATTTTTGGATTTCCCGGTTAACAAAATAACGATTTATCCCGACTACCGAAACAATCCGCGTGAGCTGGCAGCTATCCGTGCGACGGTCGAGTCCGTGAAAGACGATCCGTATGCTACCATCACGGAAGTGTGGATCAAAGGTTTTGCTTCTCCCGAAGGCTCATACGCCAATAATACATATTTGGCAGAAAATCGTGCCAAGGCCTTACGCGACTACGTGAAAAGTCTTTATCGTTTCGAGCATGCTACATTCAGCGTAGATTTCGAACCGGAAGACTGGGAAGGATTGGAAAAGCGTCTGGAAGAAATGAATTTACCGGACAAAGCTGAGTTGCTGGCTATTATTCGTGATCAGGAACCACGCGACCTCGATAAGAAGGAACAGAAGTTGAAAGTCTTGAATGGTGGTAACTCTTATAAAATTTTGCTCAGGGATGTTTATCCGGCGTTACGCCATTCGGACTATGTGGTGAAGTATAACATCCGCAATTTCACAGCCGAAGAAGCCCGGTCGCTTATCTATACTGATCCGAAGCAGTTGAGTCTGAATGAAATGTTTATGGTGGCTCAAAGTTATGAGGCTGGAAGTGAGAAATATAACGAAGTGTTCGAAATTGCTGTCCGCATGTTCCCGGAAGATCCGGTATCGAACCTGAATGCTGCCAACACTGCTATTCAAAGAGGCCAGTTGGATCAAGCCGAACGTTACCTTCAGAAAGCAGCCGAAGGAGATGAGAAACAGTTGGCACGTGCATCTATTCTGATGCTTCGCGATGATTTGGACGGTGCGGAAAAGATCTTGAATACGTTGCAGAATAGTCCGGTGACAGGAAAAGCTGCCCAGGCAAACCTCGAACAGATCAAAGCAAAACGTGAAGAATGAAAAACGTCAAAAAATGATTGATTATGAACATAGCCTATAAATATCTTTTATACGTCTGTATGGCAACCTGTTTTATGCAGGTTGGCTGTACTGACGAAGTTCATTTGAACCGTGATGACGGAGAGGAGGATGTGGTGGTGGAAAACTACCTTCGTCTGACTATCAGTAGTCCGGAAGCCAAACACTTAACCCGTTCAAACCCCACCGGTGGCGAGAATGGTGACGGCTATGAGCCGGGACAGGACTACGAGACGCGCATCGACGATTTGATGCTGCTCTTTTATCAAGGGACAGATGGTGTGAATTCTCCTGCCTCGACCCCGATAGATAAAATTATGTATCTGGATCGTGACGCCATGGAGGGTGACAATCGCACCGAACCGGTACTTGTGGGGCTTCCGGGTGGTTGGTATGACTTGTTGGTCATTACCAACACTGGCAACATACGTTCGCAGCTTCAGGGTATGACGCTCGGCGGTGTGCGTGACTATTTGCAAAAGCGCGCCTGGACGGAGAATGGAGGAAAATATTCTCGTTTTGTGATGGCTTCGGATGGTCATTTGGACACACAAGTGTATATCTGTGGTGAGAATACGATCGATAATCCGGCTTCTGCCACAGTTGAGGTGGAACGTCATGCGGCACGTATCGATTATCAATTGGTACACAAATATTATGATGTGACGGACAAGACAGCCGGCGAGGCCCAGGTTTCCATTACCGGGGCTTTGATCGTGAACAAACTGGATGCCGGTTCCTATATGCTCAAACGAGTGATAGGTGCAGCATCGGACGGTTCGTACGGTGCGGAAAACACGCTTAAATACCTCGGCTTGGAATTACCTGAATGGGGCGATCACCAGACCAACTACGTGCTGGATCCGTGGAGTCGCAAGAAGACGCTGGCCAATGTGAATCGTCGCGTTTTTAATCCGGAACAGCCTTCCGGTTCCGGACAACCGCTTGCTTCGCTTTATGAAAACTATTTTACGAGCTACGGTACATCGGTATCCAACTGGAAATTTGCTCCCGGTTTGGGTGAACGTGTGGGTGACTGGTACCGTGTGGGTTACACGAAAGAAAATACGGTGGCTAAGGCGGAACAATCGCCTTACATCAATACGGGAGTCGTATTTAAAGCTTCTTATGGACCTAAGAAATGCATTGTTTATGATCCGGTTTCCGGTAAAGCGATCGAACGGACGGGCTTGGATGGTGCACCGTTCACGTTCTTTGCATACAAAGGCGTTATATACAACTCGGCGGAAGCTGCAATGGCTGCCTTTACAGGTAACGGCACGAATGTGGTCGGCTATGATTTTGCCGGTAAGACTTGGGGCGATGTCGAGAAGTTGACGAAGGAGTTAAAGGAAAACGATCCGGTGGGTTACCGTCGTTTTCTTACTCAGAAGGCAAAAGGCAAGACGGCAACCGACCGTTTGACAGAAGCAGAAGCCTACCAGTTGTCCTGGAATAATTATATGTATGTCACCTTTGGGTACTCGTTGGGTACGAACGGTACATCCATTATTAATCTGAATGGCAAGGACACTCGCCGATTGTTGGCGCGTTACGGACTGCATACGTATGCTGACGGAGTTTGCTATTATACTCACTGGATTCGTCATTCTAACAACAATGATCCATCAAAAGGGATTATGGAATATGCGATTGTGCGTAATAATGTTTACAAATTGCGTCTTAGTGACATTTATGGCCTGGGACATGATATCCCATACGAACCGCCGTTCGATCCGGAACCTGTCGATCCTACACCTCCCGGTCCGGATGACCCGGACAATCCTCCTACACCTCCCGGCCCGGACGATCCGGATAACCCACCGACGCCTCCAGGGCCTGATGATCCGGATAATCCACCAACGCCACCCGGACCGGATGATCCTGATGACCCGGATATCGATCCGCTTATCCAGATCGAGGTGGTTGTGAAACCTTGGTTGATAATCGACCCTGAAACGTTTTATATCTAACCGTTAAAATAAAAAAACGATGAAATCAATAACAACAAAATATATCTTTTTCCCGGTACTGGTACTGTTGTGCCTGGCCGGGTTGGCTTCATGCGATTATATCCATGACGAACTACCTCTTTGTCGGCATACACTCCGTTTTGTTTACCGGCATAATATCAAACATGCCGATGCATTTGCCTATGAAATGGAGAATCAGGAGGCAGCAAAAAATGTTCGTTTGTATATTTATAGTGCTGATGGCAAGTTTCTTTCATCTCGCCTGATCGAGGGGGAAGAGTTAAAAAAGAACGAAGTGGATCTGAGCGAACTTGCCCCGGGCGATTACCGCCTGTTGGCTTGGGCCGGTTTGAACGCTCAGGATTATACGTGGACGGAACCGGCCCCCGGTTCTTCTATCGATGACTTCCGTATGTCGGTACAAATGGTGGAAAATCGTGTCGATCGCGAATTGTCCGGTCTTTTTCAAGGGGAATTGGAATATACGATACCTATCGGAGGTACTACCGATACCGAGTTCCCATTGGTAAAGAATACCAATAAGATCCGTTTCATACTGATCGATGCCAACCGGGGAACGAAACTGACGTCGGATGCATTCGACTTTGCTGTTACTACCACAAACGGCGATCTTGATGCGCACAATGAACCGGTTTCTCCTACACGAATCACCTGGTTGCCTTATTTGCAACAGGTAGAGGAAGTGAAAGCCTCCGGTAACGAAACGATTAAGTATGAGGCTGTTTGTACGGAATTGAATACACTTCGTTTGATCGACAACACTACCGGTACGCTTCGTATCCGTTATGCGAGTGAGAAGACGCCGTTTATCAACGTCAGTCTCACGGAGCTTCTGAAATTGACACAGATTGCATCTCATAAACTACCGGGACAGGAGTATTTGGATCGGCAAGACGAATATGTGATCACCGCATACGTCGACATCGTCGGCGGACGGGCACACTGTCTTGAAGTGATCGTTGATGACTGGATTGTTCGTTTGGAAGACTTGACACTTGGAAATGAGGAGATGACATTATGAAAGGTCGATTGAATCCATATAGGAACCTGTCAGCGGTTGTCTGCCTGCTTGCTTTTCTCGCCTTCGGTTGTGTGAGTGGCGAGAAGGGTGGCTCCGGTGACCTGGACCTTCCCGAAATAGTGGAGGTGGATTTGCAAGTGGGCATAGCGGATGTTGCGCCCTCGTTGCAAACGAAAGCTGACGAAGGTGAGGAGGTAGAAAGAGAAGACAAGAATGCTTTGCCGGGTGAACAGATTCATTCACTGGTCGTGCTGATTGTCAATAATTCTACCCAAAAGATTGAGAAGAAGTTTTTGCCCGATTTAACGAATGATGAGAAGGCTAAAGAGGGTGAACTGACAAGTTGGAGTTCCGAAGAGTTCCGGTTGCCCAAAGGAACGAAACGAATCTATGCCTTAGCCAATTGGGAGTCGCTGAAGAATGAGACGCTGAAAGCTGCTATCGAGGCAAAAGAGGGTGACGAGATGCCGAAGCTACCGGAGGATGTCTCCTGGCCTGAAGGTGGTTTTAACCCGGGGAATGGAGTTTATCTTCCGATGAGTTATGCTGAAACGTGGGAGGTTTCTTCTTCGGTAAAGAAAAGAATCGAACTTACCCGTTTAGTGAGTCGTTTGCAGGTGGAGGTTACTAATGCGACAAACCACGAGTTACAGTTGGATGGCCTTACGTTGGGTTCTTTCAATAATAGAACACTTTTGTTGGGAGGATCTATCAAGGATTGGTCTGGAAAAAGTGATGTGGATTTTTTACCTGCGAAGAAAACACTACAACCGATGGGGGATAAGCTGGATAAATATACCTCCGAGTGGATGTATGTATTTGAATCCAGTATGCAAGATGGCTTTAAACTTGATTTTGAAACAACAAGCCAGGGCAATGTTTATCATGATCCTGAAATGCATAGCGGAACAAGGTCTACTAAAAACACGGAAGTAAAACGTAATCATATCTGGAATCTGAATCTGTGGGTTTGTGGTTACACGTTGACTTTGAAGTTAGAAGGAGAAAATCCGCCGATCGGTGGTTTTCCTGTGATGACCTGGGAGGAGATGAAAGGTTTGAGTGGTACGCTGTATGGTGGCGGTCCGTTTACGATAGAAATTGGAGAATTGCAATCGTTGAATGAAGGGACACCTGTACCGGAAAATATTCAATGGTCTATTGAAAGTGAAAGTGTTGAAAATTCAGAATTGCTTATAGATAAGTTGGAATTAACCGATACAACGATAAAAGGGCGTATGGCCGGTCATCCCGTAGATGGAAAGACGGTACTTACATTTAAGTTGCAAGCGACTAGTAACGGTCGGATGATATCTGTTTTTCCTGTTACGTTGAAATTTGCAGAAATATTCGACTTATAGTCATGAAATAGGTAGTCCGTCTGTTCGTTGAACAGGCGGGCGTCTGCTTATCGAACAGATGGGCTCCTGTTCATCGAACAGACGTACGTCTGCTTGTCGAGTAACCCTTCATTTACTCGATAAGTAGTTCAAAAGATAAAAATAACTGATGTTATAACTAAATTAGAATACGATGAAACGAAATAAAATAAAATATGACAGATGGCTTCGGATGCTGTTTTTGTCGTTTGCCTTGCTGACCGGCGGGGGCTGGATGGCTTGGGGAGAAAATGGGCCAAAAATAAAGCTTACATGGGATGAGGAAAAACATAATAATGTTCATACAGAGGAAAAGATTATTTTTGTTAATCCTGAGAATAAAGATGGTCGTGTGTTGTCTATTCCGGAGTTGAATTTGAATAATAGAAAAAATGGTGATGATTCTTATAACTGGTTTGTTCATTGGTATGTAATTGATGACAAAGGAGATCCTGGGCAAGGTACAATTGAGCATAGTTCAATTACTCGAGGTCGATATACGGTAGGAGACAGAGGGGGACAATTAGGAGTTTGTAATGTAAAAAAAGATAGTTGGAATCTTGCTGACAATCCTAGATATGAAACACATGATTATTTTGTTAAAGTTCAAGATGAGAAAGGATTAATTTGGTCGAATACTTTGAAAGAAAAACAAATTACTCCTAAGAAAATAAATGGAGAATGGACTGATGGCTCTTATCAATACGGACTAGGGATAGATGCTTCTACTATTAAATATATATTGCCTAGTAATTATACAGGTGGTGATGTAATATGTTGTGATTTAAGTGTTTATAAGGATGGTGAATTTGAGGAAAGTACAGGTACAGAAATCAAGGGAACGTATAAAGAACCAACTTTGCTGAAACGCTATAAGTATATAGTAAAACAGGCGCAAGAGAGTCCTTCTTTTAATAAAAGTCGGGAAATTTATGAAGTATATTATCCGAAAAATGCATCATCTATAAACTTATCAATGCCTTATACGCCGGATAATTATTTCTGGCAAGATGAGACTGGGAATATTCATCAAGGTTCAAAATTTGAATATCAAATAAATGGAGGAGATTGGAAAGCTTTTCATCTTGTAACGAAAGATGCAGAATTAGAGTTTCAACAGAATCAGAAAATAGAAAGCAAAGACTTATATTCAGACAAAGAAAATATAGTTCTAATCAGAGTAATATGCGCAACTCATGAAAATGAAGCAACTTCCCCTGTCATCCAATATACTTTGAAGCCGATTGATAATGCCGAGTTCATGTTAGAAAAAGATTTGACTAAAGGCAAAGACGATGACAGATGGCCCAGAGGGAACCCTGGTAAGTATGAACAAATTGGAATTGTTAGTTTTGACCAAGATGAAACTGTTACTAGTATAGAACGAGGGTATAATATGTCTAGTGCCCCTTTGGATAGTGTTGATAAAGATCAAATAACAACTTATGGTTTTATACGTAAAAATTGTGAATCTTTGTTAGATGATAAGGGAAAATGTTATACCTCGTATCCGGGAATGTATGGTTTATTTAGAAGTGCAAATGGTGAATTTTCAAAGAATGGAGAACAGGGGTTTGAATCAAGATATTATAAATGGGTGCCAATTATGTCAGATAAAGAAAGCTACTATACACAAAAAGCCCCATTATATGACCGGACTTACCATGTTGAGAAAAAACATGGCTATTTCTATTATGTTGATGCTACTGATGAACCGGGTACGTTGGTTTCTATGCCTATTGCTGGAAACATTTGTGCAAATACAGAGTTGACTGTGACCGGCTGGTTGGCAGATATGACACGTTCTGGTTGTAATTCAGATGACAATAAATCTCTCCCTTTAGCTCCCAATTTGAATGTGCTGTTAAAGGGGGTAAATGCAAAAAATGAAGAAATATTAATTCACTGGTTTACAACGGGAGATGCGTTAACGGATTATAGAACGTCGGCAAACAGCGATGCTCCTAAAGCGGACACAAGCACCCCTGAAGGACGGAGTACTGCATTCAACATAAACCTTATGCAATGGCAACAATTCCATTACAAGTTTGTTGTTTCGGCAGAAAAGCTTCAAGGTTGTACAATGTTCTATTGGGAAGTCCAAAACAACGAGCCCCACACCGATGGCGCCGACTATGCTATCGATGATATCCGTATCTTTAAAAGAAAGCCGGAAGTTGAAATCATGCAAGCCGGCGACTTGTGTGATACATCTTTAAAAACGGTTAAATACGGTACAAGTTATAGCAATATAATGCGTGTAATGGGATTGGCCGAAAATGAAAAAGTGGAAGGTATAAATAAAGATGTCAAATGGGATGATACCTTGCCTAAAGAATTGAGAGATTATATAAGTAAGAAATATCGAGATCCAGAGGACGCTGTACAATATTTTACAAAAATCTATTATTCTGTTTATGAAGAGGGCAATTTAGAAAAACCTATTCTAATCGATTACGATGGTGATGGGGAAAAAGAACTTTGTCGTGTTTCTTATCTTTCTACTCGTATAGAAGATATGGGTTGGGTTGATCCATTGATTAATGATGTTGGGAAAAATTCGGCAGATAAAATCTATTCTCTGCCTCTTGAGATTGGTGAATATTTTGATCCCTCAAAAAAGTATATAGCCAGAATTTCCTCTCAGCCGATAGGTCACGACGGTGTGCCTGCCAAGTGTGATGAATGTGCTTTAATCGGAGATCCGTTTAGTATTTCTGTTACGGGAGAACGTTTTAAAATATTTGATGGCGAAAAATTGGATATAGAAATCTCATCGCCGGAAAGTGCGGTACAGGGAAAAACATATAAAATAGCCGGTAATTTCCGATATTTGGATGACGGATGGAAGACATTGGAAAATGCCAAGTTTGACTGGTTTATTGGAGATACCGTAGAATTTAATACAAAAACAGTGCAAGTGTCTGCTGATACATACACAATTGCAAAGGCGCTAAAGTTATATTCTACTAATCCAGATAAGAGTGAGAATATAAAAAAAGCTTTAATCACTTATGGAGAAGAATATGACAAAAACAAGAACGGAAAATTTGTTTTTGATGCACCGTCTTTTGACTATGAAATGGCAAACAAATACCAAACAATTATAGGTTTGCCACAAGCTCAACAAAAGGATAGTGATGGTAATACGATTGATGACCATTTGTATTGTCCGGATCCTGTCGTAATTCAATTAGGTCCGAATCCTCCGACCATCGAACCGGGTGATCCCGATGTGCCCGACCCTGATCCGGAAGATCCCGATACACCAGAGGATCCTGACCCGAAAGATCCTGACGATCCTCAGCCGGATAAAGATCCGGAAGACGGTTCTCCTGTCCGTTCTGTACGTCTTGGCTTGATACAAATACAGGATATGCAGGAATATCAGGGAACATTACGTATCCCTATTCATATTCGTAAATCAACAGATAATGAAAGGTTTGTTGTTGATATGGATAATAGTGAAATAATGGTTTGCGAAACTTCGGATCAAGAAAGGAAAGAAGGTTTAGTTAATAAGGCTGTTGCTACATTGGACGGTTTTGGAGATGAATATGTAGCTACAGATGCTAAACCGAAATGGGATAAAAACTATTTCAAAATCAAATTTGAAGATTTGGTTGTTGATTCGGAAAAAGGTTTCCGTGAAGGCTTCTGGTATATGGTTGAAATACCATACGCTGTAAAAGATGGAAACGGAAATGGAGCTGTTGTTTATAGAGGTTCTATGAAACTTACCCTTAAAATCGTTCCCGAATATGTGACATGGGTCGGAAGTGAAATCGGTATGCACAACTGGAACAACGACGGACCAAGCCATTGGAGACGGTCTACGGATAAAGAGCTTTACACAACTGAAGCCGCAAACAAGAATGGTAAGCATACTGAAGCCTACACCCCGATGCGTTTTACGAAAGTGACGATTTACGGAAAAGCACAATATAAGGATAATAAATATGATACAGAAGGAAGTCCTTATGCTTCATATCCACATTTGTATGCGTTGGATGAGCAAGGACAATTGCCTATCTTGAATATGAAAGCTGCGAAGGAAATTGGTGCCGCCACCAAGAATATCGAATATGACTTGTTGGCTGATCCGGATTATGAACAAGAGTTGTTCGGAAAAGTTACGAATCCGGATAAGTTGCCTACAGGTACCAATCATAACTACTCTTGTGTCCGCTTCTACGGTAACGCTTGCGACGAAATTTACATCAAGCCCGAATCGGAAATCCTGCATACGGAATACCTGACCTACAACAAAGCTCATGTAGACTACGAAATGGATCCGAACCGTTGGTATATGCTTGCTTCACCTTTGAAAGGTGTTGTTTCGGGAGATATGTATTTGCCGGCAGGTAAAAGTATCGGTAAATATGCACGACAGGAGACTCCGGCGTTTAATGAGATTGAATATCTAAACAATACGGATTATACCCGTTGGAATCCTGCTGTCTATATGCGCGGTTGGAATAATTCTTCTGTAACAGTTGTTTATCCTAAAGATAAACCGGTTGAATATGCTGTTAAAGGTAATTGGTCGAATCTGTATAACGATGTGAATGTCTCGTTTGCTCCAGGGCACGGTTTCTCTATTGGGACAAAAGTTTCGACTGAGTTCCTGAATAGAAAGGAAAAAGTGTTATTCCGTTTGCCGAAAGAAGATTCAAAGTATTATTATTATTATAGTAATGATGGTAATATTAAAGACTACTATATAGAAATCTCTAAAAATCGGACTGGGAAGGGTCGTTTCTATTTTAGTCCGGATGAGAAAGAATCTTTGACTGTTCAAACAACCGGTATGTTCGGAAATCCGTTTATGTCACATTTGGATATGTCAGAATTCATAAAAGAGAACGGAACGGGTAGTATATATTATATTTTAAATGGCAATACTATGATAACTAATATCGTTAGTGCCGAGTATAACTTATCTACGGATAGTGATTACGATCCAAACTATGTAGCTCCTCTTCAATCATTTATTAAAAATGATTTGAAAAATGCTGTATTTACTACAGCTATGATAGCCAAAGCTCCTGCTACACCAGGAAAGAAAGTCGGCTTGCGTTCCGCTACTGCTGCGGCATCAGAAAAGACATTGCCTCAATTGCGTATCACAGCCAGCCGTGGTGGTGTACATAACACTGCGCTTGTGGCAGGGCTTGTTACAGCATCAGACAGCTATATAGAAGGTGAAGATGCAGCCTTGCTGATTAATGAGGAAGTCGCCGCTCCGCAAGTGTATACACTTGCTGGTAATCAGATGACGGCTATCAACGTGACGCCGGAACTGAAAGATATTCCGGTCGGTATTTATGGTAAAGATGCTTCTCCGGTAGAACTGAGTTTCAGGCTGTCGGGAGATATGCAGAATGTTACATTAGTAGACAAGCAGAGTGGCAAGGTTTATCCGGTGACTGACGGTTTGACCCTGACTGTCTCCGGCAATACTTCCGGACGCTACTTCCTGAATGGCTCGATCGCTACGTCGAACGAGGTGATCGCTCGCAACGAGATTGTATGTTATGCCAATGGAAACGGTCAGATTGTGGTTTCATCGGTTGATCCGCTTACCCGGATCTCCGTCTATAGCGTCTCCGGACAGCGTTTGCGCTATTTGGATAATCTGAATATGCAGACGGTCTATGTCAAAGACTTGGCTCCCGGCATTTATATCGTCAAAGCCGAAAGTGTAACACAGGTATGTTCGGAAAAAATGGAGGTTAAGTAATTGTGGATACAATATAAATCTTCATAGATATTTGTAACTGAATGGCGGTCATATTATTAATGGCCGCCATTTTTTTATTCAAAAAGGCATTCCCTTTATTGTATCTTGTATCGACTAGTTGCCTTTCTGAATAATTTCAGCTACATTTGCGTGCGTAAAAGCTCGAATAATGAAGGGAATCCTCCATATACTATATTTCATATGCCTTGTTTGGATGCTGGCCGCCTGTAGTACGACGAAATATGTCGGTGACGGTGAATATCTGCTGGATAAAGTAGAGATTGTCTCCGATAATAAATCTTATAAAACAAATGAGCTGAAGCCATATCTCAGACAGCAACCGAACTTTAAAGTGTTCGGATTGATGAAATGGCAGCTTTTTGTTTATGACTGGTCGGGCCGGAATGAAAAACGTTGGCTCAGTAAGCAGCTTCGCCGGATCGGGGAGCCGCCTGTCATTCTGGATACTACATTGGTAGAGCAATCGACGGATGAGTTGAGGCGGTTCTTTATCAATAAAGGATACGTGAATGCGGAGGTCTCGGCCGAGATAGATACTTCGCGGCAGAAGAAGGCGGTTGTCATTTATAAGATTAATTCGAATGAGCCTTACCGGATACATAATTATACGATGGAACTGGATGATTCGAAGATTGACAGTATTGCCCATCTGAAAGCTCCTAAGCGTTCGGCTGCCTCTTCGGCTTTTCGGGTATATCCGGAAGACTATACCTCTTTGGTGAAAGACAGTTCCCTGTTTGACAGGGATATACTGGATAAGGAGCGGCAACGCATCACGACATTGCTCCGTAGAAGAGGATATTATGCATTTAACCGTGATTACCTGGCTTATCTGGCAGATAGTTCCTACAATAGGAATATTGTGGATTTGGATATGGTTCTTAAACCTTACCGTAAATTAAAGCCGGACGGTTCTGTTGTCGATACCCTGCATCGCCAATATTACATCAAAGATGTAACGATTGTGACAGATTATGATCCGCTGAATCAGACGCAGAGTGACTTGTCGTTTGCTTCTGCCGATACGGTGAAAGCAGGAGATTTACAGATTCTCTACGGAGAGAATGGTAGAACTATCCGCCCAAATGTTTTACGTAGAAGTACTTATATAACTCCCGGCAGGTTATTTAACGAACGGGCTGTTGAACAAACTTACTCTTCGTTTGCCGCTCTCCGCGCATTGAGGAATGTAAATATACGTTTTACGGAAGTGGAAGAACGCGACACGATGATGTTGAATTGTACCATCCTGACTTCTCCGGCAAAGCTACAAGGTTTTGGTGTTGACCTGGAAGGAACGAACTCGGCTGGTGATTTCGGTTTTGCTTCCAGTGTGAGTTACCAACACAGGAATCTGTTCAGAGGCTCGGAGATTTTATCAACGAAAGTGCGTGGAGCCTATGAGGCTTTATCCAAGAGTTCGGCGGGCGGCAGTTATTGGGAAGTTGGAGCGGAAGCGTCTGTTTTGTTTCCCCGTTTTCTGTTTCCCTTTGTCAATGAAAGTTTCAAACGAAGGGTGCGTGCTTCTACGGAGTTGAAGGTCAGTTACGGTATTCAGACACGTCCGGAATATAGGCGTGCGATCCTTTCCGGCGGATGGAGTTATATCTGGCAGGAACGCTCGAATACACAGGCACGGCATGTTTTTAAATTGCTGGATATCGATTATGTGCATTTGCCGAAGATCGATCATGATTTTGAAGAGAGTTTGCCAAACTCTACCCGGATATATAATTTTACGGACCAGTTTGTCGTTGGTTCCGGTTATACCTATTCATTTACGAATTATAATCCTCAGAACCGTTTGAGGAATACACATTCTTTGCGTGTGTCTTTCGAGATGGCCGGTAACTTGTTGTATGCGTTTTCCAAGATAACGAATGCAAAGAAAGATAAAGACGGATTGTATAATCTGTTTGGAATTAACTATTCACAGTTTGTAAAGGGGGATGTTGATTTCAGTAAAAGTTATGTATTGGATAGCCGTAATAAGATCGCATTTCATGTGGGAGTAGGTGTCGGTTATCCTTATGGAAATGCGAAGATGCTGCCTTTTGAGCGGCGTTATTTTTCCGGTGGAGCGAACAGTGTCCGCGGATGGTCTGTCCGGTCATTGGGACCGGGAGGAATGCTGGCAGACTCTGTTACATCGTTTGCCGACCAGGTCGGGGATATCCGTTTGGACTTGAATCTGGAATACCGGACCAAGATGTTCTGGAAATTTGAACTGGCGGCTTATGTCGATGCAGGAAATGTCTGGATGATGAAGCCGGATAAGGATCATAAAGATGGAAACTTCGATTTCTCCCGTTTCTATAAAGAAATAGCCGTATCTTATGGTTTGGGATTGCGTCTGGATTTCGATTTCTTCCTGATCCGTTTCGATACAGGTATGAAAGCTTATAATCCACAGGTACGTGGAAAAGATCGGTGGGCTATTCTGAATCCCAATTTAAAGAATAATTTTGCCTGGCATTTTGCAGTAGGATATCCCTTCTGATGAAAAAAAAGACTTTCCTGTTTGCAAATATAAATATTAATGCTACCTTTGCACCGCAAATAAGGATGGTCAGGTAGCTCAGCTGGATAGAGCAACAGCCTTCTAAGCTGTGGGTCCTGGGTTCGAATCCCAGCCCGATCACATAAAAACAGGCGGTTATCAGTGATTGATGACCGCCTGTTTTGGTGTTAATGGTACGATTTCCCGTTCTCATCGAGGCTGAATACAGATGACATGGTTTGTATTCCTTCCCGGTTCTCTACTGTACAAAGAATATTTTTCTCCCTGTCTACCAGAAACAGATGGTTCCGTTGTTCTGGGTTGACATGTCCTACCCAGTTGGTAAACAACAGACGCCCGTCCAGGAAATATTGCATGCCTCCCAGAAACTTCAACGGTTTACCGGGAATATCCTTGTTGGATATTTCCCAAACGGTTTTACCTTGTTTGTCTAGCTCCACGATGCGGGGGTTTTGTGTCTTATCAGCAACAGCGACCAATGTGTGTCCATCCGGCAGCCGGATTACGGAATGAGGGCCACCGGGTATCTGTACCTGCCAGACAACTTTACCTGCCTGGTCATATTCTTTAACACATTCATCGCCGTAATGAGCAACCAGATAATGTCCGTTATCCAGTTTCCGGGCATTGCGCATAAAAGCAAATGTCCCGTCTGAAACGCCTTCCGGTAAAATGCATATATCACTGACGATATTCCCATCGGGAGATACTTCCAGCAGACGTCCGGCATTACATTCTCCGATAAACGTATTTCCATTCTTCAACCGCTGGCAGGCAAAGATCGGACTTTCGGAAGTATAATGAAAAATGGTATCGTTCTGACGGGTGATTTCCAGTACCCCTTTGCCGGTTGAAAATAACAGGTTACCGTTGGGTAATACCCAGATGTCATTCGATTCCGGAGCTTTATGCTGCCAGACGATCCGGTTGTTTTCCATAATGAACACTATCCCTTGCGAATAGTCTGCTCCAACAAAATTCCCGCATTGGGCCACCGTTGTTAGGCAACAGATGCAGGAAAGAATGAGTGTATAAATAATGGTTCTCATGATCTTTTATTGATTATAAAGATAATACGTATTCTGCCAGGTCATTCAGTTCGTTTTCAGATAATGCTTCTGCCGGAGCATGTATTTTCAGCATTTCCTGCATTGTGTAAGCACGTCCGTCGTATAAATAGGGGGCTGTTCTCCATACTTCGTTCAGTGCGGGAACATCCATTTTGACATGCTCGTCCGGTCCGTTGGTCCAGCTCACTTTATATTGTTTCATATCTGTGTAGTAGGTTCCGGAATGGCAGGAAGAACAATCTTTCTCAAAATGAGCTTTGCCTCTCTTTGCCGCTTCCGACAGGTTGCCGTTCACCAGCCGGGGACTGGGAACCGGAGCTAACGATTTCAGATAGGCATCGATAGCCGGAGCCACTTCTTCGGTTGAAGCCGAGAATAAAATATATTTGATTCCCGAAACAACTGCGGTTTCTGCATCTTTACGGATTCCGGTGACCATACAGGGCGGTGTCTGATGGGAGAGGACTAACGTCTTGGTGTTCTTAGGATTCCCCATTCCATCATTCAGCAAGTCCCAGTTCAGTCCGTCCATCCGGGCATCATTCGGATGACAACTGGCGCAACTCTGCCATCCCTGGAAACCGATCGATGCGTCATGGAAATACATGTCGCCTTTGCCTGTTTGAGTGGAAGCGAGAGGAGTACCCAATGAAGAAGAAGTCATCTCTTTTCCACTCTGATTGAAGGCTACAAGTTCACCAGTATAATAGTTTGCCGTATATACTTTATCCGAAGTGATGAATAAAGCTCTAGGACCTTTACCTTGTGTCTTGTAAAAATCGCGGATACCGTATAAGAAGCCGGCATCATCCCGGATATGTGCATAATCTTTTGTCGAAGGAGTTGCTTTTCCTCCTTCTTTTACCTGTGCCAGACGGTTATGCAGCATCGCTCTGTCTATACAGGCCAGTTCGTGGGTACCGGAAATTGCCACCCATATTTTGCTGTCGTCCGGTGAAACAACGACATTCCAGGGATTTGAGGCTCCTTTCTGGGGAGTATCCAGCAGAACAGTGTTTTCCACTTCCTGTGAATGCAGGTTGATGATAGATAAAACGTTGGTACTCATCCATCCCCGGTCCACCTGATTGGTCGGTAGTTGGTAGCGTGCCAGCAAATGGACGGCATATGCATAGTCGCCTTTACTGTCTGTAGCCAGGGCTTTTACATCAGTCGAACCGTTCGGGAGTTGTAATCGTTTCACTACCTTTTTGTGGTTCACATCCACAATATCCAACTGACAGGCAATCGGATAAGCAAGCGACGACATTTCCGGCAGGTTATTGGCTACCAGCAGCATGCTGTCGTTTGCAAATGAGACGAGGTCTACCGGCTCACGTCCAACGGGAATACGATTGAGTACTTCTTTTGTTTTCGGAGAAACTTCCCAAAGTTCATTATTGAAACGTTGCGTAGTCCACAAGGATGCGGTTTGTTTATTGAATAACAGGGCGGAGGGCGTATGTCCCAATCGGGTATCCGATATGACGGACAAATCTTTTCCGTTCAATTCGCACAGGGAACCGTCTGCACCGTCACACACCACCCAGATATGTTGGTCGGGTGTTTCCGCCAGATCGTTTACTGGTGCAGGCAGTACCGCTTTTGTCCCGGTTTTATTGAAATTGGCGTCGATGAGGCGTATTTCTTTTTTATCCCGGTTTGTCACCAGGAGTCCGCCTTGCTTTCCGGCACTCCAGATATGGTCCGGAGCAAAAATATCATCTCCGCTGCATCCGGTCAGGATGGTCAGGGAGAGACAGGCTATATAGGTCCAGTTTATTTTCATGATCATTACTTCTTAGCTTTTAACGATTGAAGATACTGGCGGATATTTTCTTTTTCCGCAGCACGGGATGTTTCCCGTTTCTTCTCATAATAAGTATAATACTCTTTTTCCTCCTGTGTCCAGTTATTCGCTTCCCGGTAATCGCCGATGAACGGTACACACAGGTCGATCCATAAAGCGATCGTTTCCATTTCTTCTTTGCTCAGTTTGCAGCCGCCATGCCCGTTTTCAAGTCGCTTGATCAGATTACTTGTATTGGAACCTGCAAAATAAGGGGCAAGTAAAGTCGGCTCGGATAAATTGCTGATCCAGTTCACTTCCGGATGATGGGCGTCTCCCTGCCAGGAGTCGTTATCTCTGGTCATTTGACGGGCATGAGTCAGGTTCAGGTAAGAATCTGAGAATTTACGCTTCGTCTGCTGGTCTACTACTTTTAATTCGCCTTTCAGGCTTAGCTTGCTTTTTACCCCGTCGTGGCAGGAAATGCAATGAGCGTCCCAGATGGGCTGCACTTCTTTGATATAACTGAAACAACGGTCGCCGATACCTTCCGGCTCGATCTTTTGGATACCGGTGTTCATCGCCATAGATACCGGATGCGAGGCTATCGGAACGGTGTTTTTATGTTCATGACAGCCCACGCAACTCTGCGTTTCTCCCGGTTGCAGTGTCGACCAGCTGCGCATGGTTTGCACAACCCGGTTGTTTTCGTCTAATGCCTGAAAATAAAGCGGAGTACGGCAAGGAACTTTAAAGAAAGCCGAACCGTCGGGATTTACATCGACAGTTCCCAATATCCGTTTTACATCCCAGCTGGCGTTGCCGACACCTACCGGAGAGAAGGCATGTCCGGCACCACCTGCATCAAAACCGAAAGCAGCACCGATACTGGCTACCCGGTAGATGGGTTCTACAATTCTCAGTTTTTTGATCGTTCCGGGCTGAACACCTTTCAAGCCGTTGCCTTCATAGATATTTTGCATATAGTAGACACCTTCCTCTTTTGTGTAATCCACATTGTCTACGCGCTGGAAAGGACGTTCACGTTCGGACAACAAGACCGGTTGGTTGCAAGATATGCTGGCGTCTGAAACCAGCAGTTCCCGTTCACCGGACGGTGTCATCCAGTAAATACTGAATTCCATCGGATGACCTACATGGTAACCTAATGGGGTATAGGATATTAAAAACTCCTTTTCATTCAATGGGTAAGGATGCTGGAACTGGTCGGCGAACTGCCCGTAGGCGTCGATTTTTACGGCTTCCGGTTTCCGGAGAGGGGCAACCAGCATGACGCCTTCATTCTCGTCACGTCCGGCTTCCGGGTCGATGATACATAGTTTGCCATGCTGGGGAGTGTGATGTCCCAGGATTGTCGCCATCACTTTCCGGGTTCCGGGGATTTGCCGGGTGTGGGTGAGTGTGGTTGGGAAAAAACTGTTCCCGCCATAGTATTCCGCTTGTCCGGTACCGTCCGGATTCATCTGGCAAAGCGGTTGCATGAATACCTGGCCACGGTCATTGTATTCCCAGCGGGTATAGACAACCCGTCCGTCATCGAGCAGTGTCGGGTTTGATGTATGTACCTGGTCGAAACCAACCTGGCGCATATAACGTCCTTCACGGTCGCAGAGATAGAGGTTGCTGACTTCGACAGTCCAGCAATCCACTGCACTTCCGTTGCGGGTCGAATTGAACAGAATGTTTTCGTCGGGCAGATAGATCGGCTCTATGTCGGCAAATCCTAGACCTGAAGTGATTTGTTTCAGTTTCCGCGACGGCATCTCCATTTCATAGAGATGAAAATCATCCTCCTTTTGTGATTTCTTCCAGGCAAAGAGAATATGTTTACCGTCGAAATGAACATCCGGATCCCGGAAGACACCGGCTGTATCTTTTAATAAAGTTTCTTCCTTTGCCCAGATCCCGTCCATTTTGAAATAAGCCAGCTCGCCACCAGCAAAGAAGTTGCATTCTGCGCGGGCATCCGACAGACCTTCCGTATAAGCGAAAAAGGAAGGGCGAAGTGTGCGGAATTTGGTAAACACGACTTCGGGAGTGTTTTTTATAAAGGATGCCAGTCGCTGTTCCCTTCTTGCTTTACAGGCATCCAGATAGGCGGATAAAGCCTGTGTTATGCTTTCCGGCGTGTTGGTTACTTTGGTTTCCTGCTGTAATTTTTGCAAACGCTCTGAAATTTGTTCGGGCAATGTTTTGTCAAACCATTTTACATCGCTTCCATCCTGTAGCCACCAGTCGTAGTAAACCGGATAGTGGTGATAGAAATGCAGATGTGCCTCCCGGATCAGGGTGGCAGTACTGTCTTTTGAAACAAGACCTTCGGTTGCCTTTATTTTATTAAACCGGTCTTGTATGTCTGTTATAAATTCCTGCTTGTCGGCGGGATAGTGGTCCTTATATACTTTTTCCTTGTTCTGGCAAGCTGCCAGAATGAGGAGCATAAGTCCTAATCCTATTTTGTGTAAGTTATTCATATATATTACTCCCTTCTTTGTTGTTATTGGTTTGCCGGAATTGGCAAACGGAAGTCATTTTTCCCCACTTATTTTTTCTTTGTGGGGAAAAAGTCCCACTAGTGTGGGGAATAATCCCCTTTGCAATGGGGAATTATCCCCATACTAGTGGGGATTTTTACTTAATAGCACTTTTATAAGCCTCCACAATAGTAACTCCACTGGATGTGCCGATGCGGGTTGCTCCTGCCTTGATCATGGCTAAAGCAGTATCGAGGTCGCGGATACCGCCAGCCGCTTTTACTCCGATTTCCGGACCAACTACACGGCGCATCAGGGCTACATCTTCTACAGTCGCACCGGCTGTTCCAAAACCAGTCGAGGTCTTAACAAAGTCAACTCCAGCCTCTTTAGCTATCCGGCAGACTGTTTCCTTTTCGGCATCCGACAGATAGCAGGTTTCCAGAATCACTTTGCAGATAACGCCCGCCGGTCTACAGATAGCAACCATCTCTTCGATTTCTTTCTTTACAATATCCAGGCGGCCTTTTTGTAACGCGCGTACATTTATTACTGTATCTATTTCCGTCGCGCCTTTAGCGATGGCGTCGCGTGTTTCGAAAGCCTTGCATTCGGTCGTGGTCTGTCCTAACGGAAAGCCGATGGCTGCACCGACACGGACGGGCGAACCTTCCAGCAGTTTGACGCAGGTTTCTACTTCCGCCGGATTGATGGCAACCATGGCGAATTCGTATTTGCGTGCTTCGGCACATAGTTTCTCAATGTTTTCTGCTGTGCCGAAAGGTTTCAGGAAAGTATGGTCGATCATTCCTGCCAATTGTTTTACTGATAAGTTCGCTATTATTTCGTTCATGATAAATGATGTTTAGAATGTTAAAACTGTTTTTATAACTTCGTTACGTTTTACGGCTTCCAGGGCCTCGTTGATTTGTTCTATTTTAAAGCGGTGGGAGATGAAGTCGGATGCGGACAGCCGGCCTTCGCGTATCCATTCGGTCAGCGCTATCATTGCTCGTTTCTCTTCCGAACGGGTCGGCCAGCGGTGGATGAACAGGTTGAAATTGTAAGGAGCCTGGTCCAGGTCGATCGTCGGATTCTTTGTCATTACGCCATATACACAAATATCTCCGGCCATTTTTATAAGGGGTAGGGCCGAATGAACGATGGAAGGCAGGCCGACAGCGTCGATGACCGTATCGTATGAACGATTTGCGGCAGCGATAAATTCGGGTGTCGCAATCTCAGCCGGCGTATAGCCATTATCAGCACCCATTTGTCTGGCTAGTTCCAGTTTGGCAGGTAGCATGTCGACAATATCCACTTGTCCGAGACCGAATAGTTTGCCGAGTTTCACAAAACTCAACCCGACAGGACCGGCACCGAATACCATCACTTTCTTTCCCGGTTCCAGGCGGAAGTCTTTGAATGCACCCACTATTTCACGCCAGGTACAGGCAATGACCGCTTCTTCCGGCTGTATATCGGCCGGTATTGCATTCTGTATTTCGAAGCTGTCCCAGCAGCCTTGTTCTGGAGTGGCAAGGCCTTCTTCCTGCAAAACTTCGAAATCGTTTACTACGACATATTCACAGAAACCGCCCCAGGCACTGTTCAGCCCCGGTGTCGTAAAGGAGGCATTCAATCCGCCGATTACCCTGTCGCCTACCTTGAAATTTCGGACTTTACTTCCGACTTCTATTACAATGCCGACATTTTCATGGCCTAAAGCCATCGGGAACTGATCTGCCCCCGGAAAATGTCCGGCTATCAGTTTGCTGTCGGTGGCATTGCACAAAGCGACCATTTCTGTTTTTACGAGAGCCTGGAACGGAGTGATAACAGGCATATCTATTTCCCGGATTTCTACTACGCCGGGAGCTGTTGCGATTACGCTTTTCATTTTTCCTTTCATATTCATTCTTATAGATTTAAATCCGACAGGTCTGTATAAACATCTTTCAAATGCTCGTACGTCCGGTCGAAAACAGCTATTAATTCTTTGTATTTCTCTACATTGGCGGGGATAGGGCTGATCTTTTTGTCGATATGGATAAACCGGTCGGTTACACTGAAATCTTTGAATAAGCCGGCTCCGATTCCTGCCAGGATGGCGGCGCCCATGGAGGTCGCTTCTTCCAGATAGTTCGGGATTTTTATTTCAGTCTGATAAATATCGGCCATCATCTGCTGCCAGATCGGATTTTTAGCACAGCCTCCTATTACCGTCATATTTTCTACGGGGACGTGGTTGCGGAATATATTGACGATAAGTCCCAGGTTCAGGGTGATGCCTTCCATGACGGAACGAAGCATATCGCCATGCGTGTGTCCTACCGTCAGTCCGATAAAAGCGCCTTTGGCATTTACGTTCCAGCGGGGAGAACGTTCGCCCATCAGGTAAGGCAGGAACAATAGTTTGTTGGAGCCTACCGGAGATTTCCGTATCTGTTCGTCAATCAGTTCGTACACATACCCTTTCCTGATTCTGGCTTCTTCCTGTTCAAACAGGCAGAGTTGCTGCACCATCCAGTTATAGGAAGCGCCTGCCGTCTGCATAGTTCCCGACGGATGCAGCATGCCCGGTACGACATGCGCCCAGTTCATGGTACGGCGTTGTTCGTCTACAACCGGCTTTTCTACTGTCAGGGCAACCCATGAGGAGGAGCCCAGATAATTGTAGGATGTTCCCGGGGCTACACAACCTACGCCGACTCCGGCACAACTGCCGTCGCCTCCTCCGCAGATAACCGGTGTACCTTTACGGAGTCCGGTGGCTTTGGCTGCTTCCTCCGTTACTTCTCCTATAACATCAATAGAAGAACGGACTTCCGGGAAGAGGGAGATATCCAGTCCTGCTGCTTCTATGATCTCTTCGCTCCATGACCATCTGTTCAGGTCGTAGGCGTTTGTTCCGGAAGCATCTGACGGGTCGGTGGCGATCGTACCGCAAAGGCGGAAATTGATGTAGTCTTTTGCATTAAGCATTTTGTACGTTTTTGCAAAAATTTCCGGCATATGTTTTCGTATCCACATTAATTTTTCTATTGAATAGGAAGCACTGATACGGTGTCCTGTTATTTCATAGAAATGAAGCGGGTCCATTTTTTCATACAGGAAAGCTTCTTCCTCCTGTGAACGCTGGTCGCAGTACAGCAGGTGTGGAGAAAGCGGATTCCCTTTTTTATCGATACATAAGCATCCCATCATCTGGCCGCTCAGGGCAACTCCGGCGATCTCTTCGGGTGATACGAGTTGAAGTAATGCATTTGTTGTTTCTGTTATGGCTTTCCACCAGTCGGACGGATCCTGTTCCGCGCGGTTACCGGCGGCATAAACAGTCTGGTAGGAGGCGACACGGGATGCAACCAGCATGCCCTCTTCATTGAATAAAGTGGCTTTGTTGCCACTTGTTCCTAAATCGTGTGCAATGACGTATTTTGCCATGGTCTTTGAATTTTATTTATAATGCAGCATTCGTATATCCGGTCAGTCCGACCAGGATGCCTCCTGCTATCCCGCCGGCAATAATGACGGCCCAACGTGGGAAAGCCTCTTTCAATAATCCCAAACGTGTCCCTTTGGGAGCGCAGAGTGTATCACATACGACAAATCCCATAGCGATGGCCCAGCCCATATCCACCCAGGGGGCACTTCCGCGGGCTCCCTGATGGATGAGGCTGAATTGCATGGGTAATCCGTTTACATCGGTAGCTAAACCGGTGGAGAAACCGAAACCGGGCAATTTGTGATTCACCAGCCAGAATGTTCCTATAATTAAGGCGGCCGCAATAAATCCTCCTTTTGCTCCAAAATCTTTCACCAGTTTGGGCCAGCAGAATATAACTGTAAAAGTGACGGCGAAAGAACCGAATATACTGGTTATGATACCGGCATTGTACATGCCGAACAATTCATTGTAAGTTTGTAACCATTCGCTCATACTGCATCCTCCTCTTTTGACAGGCGATTACCGCATGAACGCATTATCCAGATGGTTATTCCGGCTAAAGCACCTCCGATCAGACAACAAAGCAAAGTGGGGGCAGCCAGGAAAAACTGAGTGAAATCACCCTGGAAACGGACGATTCCCCAGGCTATGCCGGCAGAGCCGATACACCATCCCTGGTCCAGCCATATTTTTCCTTCCGGATTTAATATGGCTCCGTTATAATGGTTCATGTACCACATGATCCCGATAATAAGGGTAGCAGCCAGCCATCCTCCCATTAAACCGTATGTTTTCCAAAGTTCCGGCCAGATGCCGAAAGCAAATCCTCCGCATATTGCCGAACCGGCAAATGTAGATAAGTAGTGTTTCATGATATTTAGGTTTATGATCTGTTAGTTCAATTGTAATTTAGCTAGTGTAAAAGGCTTGTCGTGTTTGGTATTTACTTTGTCGGGACCTGTCACGATGTCGAAGCAGGATACAATCACCTGGCCGTTCCAGACGATCGGTTCTCCCGGCTGGTCCAGACCACCGTCGCTGCCGTCGCAATCCGGACTTTGGGCGATACGCTGAATGCGGCCGTTCTTGTCTATACGGGCCACTGCATTTTCAGAAAAGTCGGCTACCCAGATATTTCCGTCGTCATCCATGCACATTCCGTCGGTGGTGCGTAGTTGTGACGGGTCTTGTGCCCATATCTCATTTCCGATAACGTTGCCATTGGGATCCATGGTTATTCGGTGAATGGTGCCGTCTCCAAAATTTCCTACATATAAATTGTCTTCTTTATCGAATACGATTCCGTCAAGTCCGTACTGAACTGCTTTGTTTTTCGTAATGACGGTTGTGAGCAGGTTCTTATCTGCTTTTGTATTGGTTACTTTTATATTCTTATCGTTCTTGTCGAAGCAATAGACTCCGCTTACCAGTAGTCCGGACGGATCCTGGATGGAGGAGAGGGAGCTTTGTGTTACATATAATTTCCCATTTCTGAAGCGGATGCCGTTGGGGTGTTCCATACCGGTGGCTACTTCGATAACTTCTTTCAGTTCGTAGCCATCTAATTTTAAGCATAAGATTCGGCCTTTGTTCCTGGCCTTTTCAGCTCCGCTCCATCCCTGGTTGTCACAAATAAATAAGTTTCCTTCATCATCGAAGGTGATTCCCATGGGAGCAGCCCAACCTGTTTCTTCTAATATGGGTACATTCATCCATTTGCTGATTTTCCCGTCTTTAGTAATCCGCATCAGGCAGGCTGGTTTCGACAAATCGGCAAAGTTCGGACAAGCCAGGATCAGGTCGCCATTTGGGGCAATTGCCATTCCGTCGGGTGTCGGACAATCATCCGGCAATTCCATGAATAGTTCACTTTTTTGCATTGCCGGTGTACAAGCTCCCAGGAATGCAGATAATAAAACTGATATTAAAAACACGTTCTTCATGATATATAGATTTTTCATTGGCAAAGAAATATAATTCTGCCCTGAAAGAGTTTCATCTATCGGTCAAAAGCTTTCAATATTCGGTCAGTGAATGATTTGTGTTGTTGTAAGGTGTTGATATTTAGTAGCCTGATTGTATGAGGCTTTTATATGCCGGAATAAATCTAGATGAACTTTTTCAACGTGTATTTGAACTTATTCCTGAAATATTTCCGGATATTTCCGGATGAAATACGTCGGTGTACAACTCCAGGCATGGCAATAGCTATTGACCGGGAAAAAGTTGTATGGAGATAAAAACTCATTTTTAGGATCATAAACTTCCCAGAATGTATCAGCACCTTTGTGGATCATTCCTCCCCAGTATTCTGCTACTTCATTTCGGGCTTCTTGCGGCATTCCGCTTTTGATCAGAGCCTCTATATAATAATGGAACAGGTAAGGTGCTCCCGGAGTGCAGACATTCTCTGTTGTTTTCAAGGCTTTTAAAGATCGTTGGGCTTCTTTTTGTGTAGGTATTTCTCCCAGTATCATCCATATCTGGGAAGCATAAGAAACCTGATCATTCAATTTGCCTGTGAATAAACCCGTTTTTGGATTGTAGAAATGCTTTCGGGCAGCTTTTTTCATCTTTTTGATGAGTCCCGGAAGTTGGGCGACCTCATTTTCTTTGTTCAGCAATTTTGCCAGTTCATAGGTCTCTTTGAAAGCAAAAACAGTAACGCCATGAAAAGCTACTTCTCTATGTAATCCGTCTTTCCAGTCGAAGAATATCCACCATTCACGGGATGCCCGTTCGTAATCCATTGTTCCGTCATCCTGCAGGTATTGGTAAGCTGATTCTAATTGTTTTTTTACAACGGGCCAAAGATCCTCAGCCGTCTCTCTGTCTCCCGTTTCCTGCAAATAGTCTTTGAGGGTAACGCCAAACAGGAAAGAATAATCATATAAATGTTGTTTTGCCTGGGGCTTGGGCTCCTGGGTTTCAAAAACAGTTGCGTTTAGTTTTCCGTTATGCTCGCTTAGTCCGGCCAGCAGGTAGAGGCAGCGTTTGGTCAGATTGTATTGTTTGAAGGAATAGTTGTTAGCCAATGCTTCCAGATATAAGTCGCCCAACCACAGACGCTGATCCCTTTTGGGACCGTCTTCGTAAACGGTTTGCATACATTCTTTCAGGGTATTTAAACTAACCCGGTCTATGTCTTTAAATATCTGTGGCGTGGCAGCCGATAATTCTCCGGGCGTATTGACGGCAGAAGTAACAGCGTCGCATTTCATTCCGGAAATACAGAAGTCATATCCGGGAGGAGTCGCGATAAGTTCTATTTTTACATATCTGAAGGATACACGGCGTGGAATGGTGATCGTTGACGGCATTGTCATCATGGTGACTATTTCATCTTGTAACCACGCACGGCTGAGTCCTCCCTGATAAGGATCGAAAGGTGTTACCAGTTCAGAAGGAACTTCTCCGAATGTCAGTTTGAAGCGTGCCGGTGCGTCTGCCTCGGCTTTTAGTAACTCCGTGCTGAAACTGAAACTACCTGTTATGTGCTCTCCGAAATCGACAATGACGGCTTTTGTCTCCTTAAAAGAGTTATCGTAGAGTGTATTTATAGGTGCTGTTTGCTCTGCTTTGTATTGCTGGAAAGCATTTTCATCTTTTATTATATGTACTAAACCGACCGGCTTTTTTTCTGTAACGGTCAGTTGAGGAATGCTTTCTTTTGCTTTTTGTAACCAGGATGCCCGCTGGCTGGCATAAAAATCTTGTCCGTGGACTGTTATAAAACAACTGGCAAGTAAACAGTTTAATATAAGTGTTTTTAAGGTCGTTTTCATGTTTCTATAAAATATGAATAAGTGTTTTATCAAAAGTATTCTTTCTTATAAATAGTTGATAAAATTACTATTTACCGGGTGGATGTATGTTGTATTATTGATATTAAATGTTACAAAAATGACACAATGGTAAGGGTTGAATTATTTTATCTTTTTCGTGTTGGGAATTCCTTTTATGCAAGGATGCCGGTTTATTGACAGTGGAGAAAATAAAGATGACGGGCGACCAGAGTAACCTTTCCGGTGTGACCCATTCGATCCTGCACGGTTTTAATTATAGTCCGCTGGAAGTGCCGTTCCCCGGTTGGATCATGTACGGCGCATTTCTGAACGAACGGAATAGCTGGTGGCCTTATTTCAATTTGTGGGCGACCTATAAAAGCCGGGTGTCGACTGTCCTTCAGGAATCCGATTTCTTTGCTGATATTGCCGTGATGCATCCGCTGGCTGATATGTGGACGATACACGGACCACAGCGTGATCCGTTCCCCAGCCTGCATTATTCGTCTTATCAATATCATGTGTGGGAAGCAATCCATCAGAACGGAAATAGTTGTGACTATATAAGTGAGAATATCATTCAGCAAAGCAGTTTCAAGAAAGGCAATCTTGTTTTCAATAACAGGAAATATAATACATTGATGCTGCTGGAAGTTGAGTCGATGATGCCGACGACAGCAGAAACACTGGTTGAATTCGTTAAAGCCGGAGGTAAACTGATCTTTGTCGGTAAAGAACCATTTTATTACGAATTGTAATCCGGAGGATGAAATACGGATACAGGCAACATTTGAGGCGAATGGCAGAACACCTTGGTTATGGAGTCCGGAAACAGGCGAACGGACACCTTATCCGGTCTTTTCCGGCTCCACTTTACAGATCGACCTGGGTCCGGCCGCATCCAAACTGATTGTTTTTGAGGAAACGAAAGGCGCGAAGATCTCCATTCCGGCTTTGCCGCTTCAGAGTTCGTCTCCGGTCGAACTGAACGGATGGACGGTCAGAATGGCGCATATCAATGGCGAGTCGGCCAAACGTGAGCTGGATACGTTGGTGGACTTCTCTGCAAATCCGGAAACACAATCGTTTTCCGGCGACCTGTATTATGAAAAGACGGTCGATAATGCTGCCGGATTCAATTATTTGGATTTAGGGAAAGTATACGGCGTTTCGGAAGTAACCCTGAATGGGGAAAACCTGGGGTGCAAATGGTATGGAAACCGTGTGTATCAGCTGCCGGAACATTTGGCTAAAGCACCGGTCAAATCATTGCAGATAAAGATCACGACAACCGTCGGTAATTATCTGAAGGCTACGCCCGAAAACAAAATAGGGCAGGCATGGACCCATCATCAGAAATGGGCACCGACAGGTATGCTGGGGCCCGTTAAATTAATGTAACATCAGGAATAAACGAATAATGTTTTTTTGTCAACTGAAAAATGTTTCTCTTTTATTTTCTTGGCATTCTCTCATCCCTTATTGTTGCATTATAGGCAAACCAGGCTACGATTACCGCATTATGACGTATATCGTCAAACACCAGACGGTCGGAGATATTCAGTTCGCAGGGGACGGGACCGGCTTCTTCCAGTTTATGGAAATTCAGTCCCGGAACGCTGTAACTACCGGAATGTGCAAAATTATTTGTTCAGCGCCTTTATCAGGTCTGAGCCGGCGCGGAACTTGACGGAGGTACGCGGCTTGATCATCACCGGTTCTCCGGTCTGTGGATTCCGGGCGGGGCGTTCGGTCTGCTCCCAGGGCAGGAAGGTGCCGAATCCCTGGAATACGACCGTATCTCCCTCTTGCAGGGCTTCGGTGGTATTGTCGATGAAGGAGTTGAGTACCGCCTTTATCGTTGCTCTCGTCATGCCGGTGTCTGCGGCTATTTGTCCGATCAATTTACTTTTATTCATATACTACAGGTTTAAATCGTTTTTAGAACAAGTGTTCGGGATACTTGGCCGGAGACGTAGTTCTGCGGTAGAAGCAGGGTATAACTTTTCAGCATAATATCCTTTAAATCGGTATAAATACTCCGTTTTCAGGAGTATGGTTTACTTCTTTTTGTTCTCTGATATTAGTTAATATAAATTGTTCACTTTCTGTTCTTCGCCCTCAATCAGTGGATTAACTACCGTATTACCGGAAATACAGCGTATTCGATAATTTGTAGTAGGCCATTTTCTCTGATTTAATGGAGTTCGTTAAGAACTCAGGAAATTAGGGGGGCGCTATAGAAATAATGGAGTTATCCATAAACAGAAAGATTTAATTGTTGCAAATAAACCTGTAACAGCCAAGCCACTTGATTAAAAACTGCTTATTTCCGGCAAGATTTCTCCTTGTTTCCTCCCCCTGCCAATTCCCTTGTGGTACTTTTACAGAACCCGGCTTTATCGCATTATCCTTGGTGGAAGAGGAGAAAAAGAAGAGAAAAGATGAATTTTATCGCATGTTTGATTGCTTATCCTCTGTATTTATTATCTTTGTCTCCATTAATAACAAAGTTCTTAACGAACTCTGTCCATTTTCCCTTCATAACTCCATTATCGGACATACTGTTCATTATCGGACACTATTCTTTTATGTTATGCTCAGAAAATCAATGATATATGTTTTTGGCATAGCTTTTGCCTGTAGCATGGCAAAACATATATTACGATGAAAAAGATCTATATAGCCATTACTTATTTATTGCTGACATGCTTTGGTTTACAGGCCGAAGAACAAGATAATGTAGTCCGTCTGACTTTGAAAGATGCCATTACGCTGGCACAACACCAGTCTGTCGATGCGGCTGTGGCCCTGAACGAATTAAAGACGTCTTACTGGGAATACCGTACCCATGTCGCCGACCAGTTACCGGAGGTTAATTTTAAAGGAACGCTCCCCAGTTACAGCAAGCAATATTCACGTTACCAACAATCGGACGGAACCTATGCTTTTGTGCAGGACAATAACCTGTCGATGGACGGAGCGATCTCTATCGACCAGAATATCGCTCTGACAGGCGGTAAGATCTCATTGAACTCTTCTCTTAATTTCTCCCGCCAGTTAGGGCATGGTGCCTTCAATGAATATATGAGTGTCCCGGTCGGTCTGACCCTGACGCAACCAATCTTCGGCGTGAACGACCAGAAATGGAACCGCCGGATCGAACCTGTTCGCTACCAGGAAGCAAAAGCCGCTTATATTGAAAGCGTAGAGGGAGTAACCATCTCGACGATCGCTTACTTCTTCAATCTTCTGCTGGCAAAAGAAAACCTGGCAACGTCTGTGCAGAATCTGGATAACGCAAATAAACTGTATGATATCGCTATCGCGAAACGCAAGATCGGTCATATCTCTGAAAGTGAACTGATGCAATTGAAATTATCCGCTTTACAGGCGAAAGGTAAGTTGACGGAAGCGCAGTCGAACCTGAACGCCAAAATGTTCCAGTTACGTTCTTTCCTGGGATTGAGCGAGGAAGATGTGATAGAACCGGTCATCCCCGAATCTGTCCCCGACATGCGGCTGGTCTATCCAGAAGTATTGGAGAAAGCCCTGGAAAACAACTCGTTTGCCAAACGCATATTGCGCGAACAACTCGAGGCTGATTATGCAGTAGCGACGGCCAAAGGGAAACGCCGCGATATCAACCTGTTTGCTTCCGTGGGATATACAGGGAAAGACCGTGATTTCAGTGGCGCTTACAATCCGCTGAAAGATAACCAGGTGGTGGAAGTCGGTTTCAGCATCCCTTTGCTGGACTGGGGAAAACGGAAGGGAAAGGTTAAGGTTGCCGAATCCAACCGCGAAGTGGTTCTCTCCAAAAACCGTCAGGACCAGATGACATTCAACCAGAATATCTTCTTGCTGGTGGAGAACTTCAATAACCAGGCTGCCCAGTTGGAAATCGCGGAAGAAGCCGATGAAATCGCCCAGAAACGTTATCAGACATCTATCGAAACATTCATGATCGGCAAGATCAATATTCTCGATCTGAATGATGCCCAGCAATCGAAAGATGATGCCAAACAGAAGCATATACAGGAATTGTACGGTTTCTGGAGTTATTTCTATAATGTCCGCAGCGTGACACTTTACGATTTTCTGAACGACCGTAATCTGGATGCCGATTTTGAGGAAATTGTCAGAAAGTAGGTAACTTATTCGTATCTTTACAAACCCAATTAAAGAAACCTATATGATATTAATTATTGATGATGATGCGGCTGTCCGTTCTTCGCTTACTTTTTTGTTGAAGCGGGCAGGCTTTGAACCGGAAGCTGTTCCGGGGCCTGAAGAAGCGTTGGTTATTGTGCGCCGGGAAGCGCCCCAACTGATTCTGATGGATATGAACTTTACCTTGACTACGACGGGAGAAGAAGGGATACAGCTATTAAAACAAGTAAAGATATTTCAGCCGGATGTCCCAGTGATCTTAATGACCGCCTGGGGCTCCATTTCGCTGGCTGTGCAGGGTATGCAGGCCGGCGCTTTCGATTTTGTGACCAAGCCCTGGAACAACCTGGTGTTGCTGAAGTCGATCCGTACGGCTCTGGAACTGAATGAGCAGAAGAAGATGCAGAAATCGCCGTTGAACCGGAACGATGCGGACAGTAAATTCCATTTTGAGAAGATCGTCGGACAGAGTGATGCGCTGATGGATGTGTTGGGAACCGTTTCCCGCATAGCACCGACCAATGCTTCGGTGCTGATTACCGGTGAAAGCGGGACAGGCAAGGAACTGATTGCGGAAGCGATCCACGCCAATAGTCCCCGTATGAAAGAGGCTTTCGTCAAGGTCAACCTGGGAGGATTGTCACAGAGCCTTTTTGAGAGCGAGATGTTCGGTCATAAGAAAGGTGCGTTTACGGATGCTTATATAGACCGTACCGGACGTTTTGAAATGGCAAACAAAGGGACCATTTTCCTGGATGAGATAGGTGACCTGGAGTTATCCTGCCAGGTAAAACTATTGCGTGTATTGCAGGACCAGACATTTGAAGTGTTGGGCGACAGCCGTCCCCGGAAAGTGGATATCCGGGTGGTGAGTGCTACCAACTGCAACCTTCCGGAAATGGTTGCCGCACGTACGTTCCGTGAAGACCTGTTCTACCGTATCAATTTGATCACGATCCATCTGCCCGCCCTTCGCGAGCGGAAAGACGATATTCCTTTGTTGGCCCGTTATTTTGCCGATAAGCAGTCGGAAGTCAACGGTTTGCCTAAAGTCACTTTCTCTTCGGATGCCGTCAGTTTCCTGCAACGTCTTCCGTATCCCGGAAATATCCGTGAATTGAAGAACCTTGTGGAAAGAACGATGCTGGTATCCGGTAAATCCTTGTTGGATGTGTCCGATTTTGAAGGGCAATGCCTGAATCTGGGGAACAAACAATCCGTGAGAAAAGGCGGAGCCGTCAGTTTCGAGGGTATGACGCTGGACGAGATTGAAAGGCGGACTATCCTTCAGGCTTTGGATACACATGAGGGAAATCTCTCGCATGTCGCATCCGCATTGGGAATCAGCCGGGCAGCCTTATACCGCCGGTTAGAGAAATACGGAATACCTACCGATAAATAAATGATATTCGAATGAGGATAAAAGGATTGTTCTGGATCTTGACCGGGTTGCTGCTGACTATTCTGGCAGTTATCACTTACCATGTCTTCTATAATTATTCTTCCTTCATGTTCTTTATTGTGGAAGGTGTTGTCCTGGTTACGATCTTGTACCTTTTCCTTTTTTACCGTCGTATCATCAAGCCGTTGGATATTATCGGCAATGGTATGGAACTGCTGAAAGAGCAGGACTTCAGTTCCCGCCTGAGCCGTGTCGGGCAGAAGGAGGCCGACCGCATCGTGGACATTTTCAATAAGATGATGGAACAGTTGAAAAACGAACGTTTGCACCTGCGGGAACAGAATCATTTCCTGGATTTGCTGATCAATGCTTCTCCTATGGGAGTGATTATGCTGAATCTGGATAACGAGATCATATCGCTGAATCCCGCTGCCCGCAAGATGTTCGGACAACCTTTGTCGGTCGATTTCGCCGGAAAATCCTTTACAGAGATAGATTCCCCGTTGGCGGTGGAGTTGGCGCGTATTCCCTTGTATGAATCGCAGACTGTTCGCCTGAACGATGCCAATATATATAAATGTACGCATTCCTCTTTTGTCGACCGGGGATTCCATCACTCGTTCTATCTGGTGGAAATACTGACGCAGGAAGTCTTTAAGGCTGAAAAGAAAGCCTATGAAAAGGTGATCCGCATGATTGCCCATGAGGTAAATAATACAACTGCCGGTATTACATCTACATTGGATACGTTGGAATCCACTTTCAGCGAGATGGAAAATACGGAAGATATATGCGACGTGTTGCGTGTTTCCATCGAACGCTGTTACAGCATGAGTCATTTCATTACAAACTTTGCCGATGTGGTGCGCATCCCGGAACCGCAAATACGTAACCATGAATTGAATATGGTGGTGACTTCCTGCAAGCGGTTTATGGAGACGGTTTGCCAGAACCGCAACATTCAAATCATTATGGAGCTGGATGAAGTGTCTCCTGTTGTGCGGCTGGATAGTTCGCTTTTTGAACAGGTGCTTGTCAATATTATAAAGAACGCCGCCGAGTCGATCGAGCGCGACGGCAAGATTTATATACGTACTTCACGTAACCCTGTCTGCCTGGAAATAGCAGATACCGGTAAAGGAATAGACAAAGAAACTGAAAAGAAATTATTCAGTCCTTTTTTCTCCACCAAACCGAACGGGCAGGGGATCGGCCTGATCTTTATACGCGAAGTATTGCAGAAACAGAACTGCTCTTTTTCCCTGCGTACTTATACGGACGGTTTGACAAGGTTCCGTATATTGTTTGAATAAGTCTGAAATACAGTAGGCTATAGTTGTTTTCATTTTGTTATATTAGGTAACAAAATGAAACCAGTATGTATAACGTATCAGTAAAAGTAAAAAGGCGTAAGTCGATAGAGGCTGGGAAGCGGATGCCGCTCTATGTGCAGATTATTTATCGCCGCGAGGTCCGGAAGATGGCTTTGCCGTACCAGTTATCCGAAGAAGAGTGGGACGGAGGCAGGGAGGAAATCAATATCCCGGGTGAAAGCACTTCCGAACGGTCAAAAGAATTGTATGCCATTCGTGAGCAGTTTTCCCGCGATTGCCGGACAGTCCGGTCCGTAATCTATTTGAAGGAGAAAAAGGGTTCCTTTACTCCGGATGAAATAGTGGAGGCGTGTAAGGAACGTTTTGCCGTTGCCAACCTGACAAAATATGTGGAGAAACAGATCTGTGTGCTGCAAGGGGAGGGCAAGGATGAAACGGCCAGGCATTACCAGAGTACGCTGAATGTCTTTATGCATTTCCGGGGTGGCTGCGAACTCAGGCTGGACGAGATCGACGCGCCGCTTTTGAAAGAGTTTGAGACCTACCTGTTCAGTTCCGGAGTTTGTGCCAATACCGTTTCTTTCTATCTTCGCGTGCTCCGGGCTATCCGTAACCGGGCGGTAAGGGATAACCTTGTCGAAGCCATCCCGCAGCTTTTCAGTAATGTCCATACCGGTATTGAAAAGACGCGCAAACGTGCGGTTCAGGAGAATGTGATCCTGGGTCTTGTCGCTTTGCAGCTTCTGTCGCCTGCGTTGCAGCTGGCACGCGACCTGTTCCTGTTCTCTTATTATGCCCGTGGAATGGCCTTTGTTGATCTTGCCCATCTGACGCGGAAGAATATCGTGGGGGATAAGATTGTCTATATCCGGCGCAAGACCGGGCAGGAGTTGCAGATACGCCTGCTTCCTGAAATGAGGAAACTGATTGCCCGTTACCAATATGTATCCGGCCCTTTCCTGTTCCCAGTCCTTACGGGTTCCCGCCCGGACTATATCGGTTATCAGAGTGCGCTGCGTGTTCAGAACAAGCGTTTGAAGAAACTGGGAAAGCTGGTCGGGGCCGACCTTTCGACTTATATTGCCCGTCATACCTGGGCCAGCGTTGCCGCACAGAAAGGGATACCGGAAGAACTTATCTCACAGGGTATGGGACATGAGTCTGTTAAAACGACCCGTATCTATATGGCGCTCCTGGATACCTCGCGGGTGGATCGTGCCAATGAAATCGTGATACATAAGAAGGATTGTAAATCAAAGCCTGTTTGTAAAGCCGTATTGTGAGGTGTGTTCTGTCTCTTGGGAAGAGACGGTCCGTCGGTGACAGTCAGTGTTAAAACTTTGCAAATGTACTAACTCTTTTTTATACTTGCACCATTTAGTACGGTGTTTTTTCACATGGCTAGCCTTAATATTCATGTATTTACTGAATATTGTTACATCTTTTAAGAAAGAAGGCCTGTTGTTCATGCCTCTCTCGGGTCTCTCTATGTCTGTCTTTCTGCTTCTTTTTCTGTTCGTTAATTGTTGATTATCTGTTGTTTACTGTTTGTTTTCCAGCAGTTTCTCTCTTTCGGGGCAAGGATGCTTAATGATATAACCTGAAAAACAAACACTTTTCCACTGTTCCCGTTTTCCGTCTTCCCGTTTTGTTTTCCGGATGTTGCCCCGGCCCATTTCCGGCTTACGGAGTGATGTCATAAAAGCCGCTGGAATCCCTGATTCTTGTGCCTTTTGTTTATCCTTGTTCCGTCTCTTCCCAAGAGACAGAACCCCACTGATAGTTACCAAATCTAGTATTAATATAATGTATAGGGTTCTTTATTTATCGCTGCTGTATACCGGTTGTTTGTTGCTAACGACAAATATGTATGGACAACAAACCGCACTGAAAACGAATCTCCTGTTCTGGGCGACCACGATCCCGAATGCCGGAGTGGAGTTCGGGATGGGACGTCAATTCACCATGGATATCTGGGGTGCCTATAACGCCTGGAAGTATCCGGATGATATGCGTCTGAATCTGTACCTGATACAGCCGGAAGTCCGTTTCTGGCCGTGCCGCAAGTTTGAAGGGCATTTCTTCGGGGTACACGGTCATTACGGTCATTTCAATATCGGCATGATTCCGTTTATTTCCGGCCTGAAAGACCATGTGTTGAGAGGTGACCTTTATGGCGGCGGCGTAACCTATGGCTACCACTGGGCGGTCGGCAACCGCTGGGGATTAGAGGCGATGATCGGCGGCGGTTATGTTTCGATGAAATATACCAAATATAAATGTACCGAATGTGCGGAGGCATCCGGTTCTTACAGCCGTAGCTATTTCGGCCCGACGCGTATCGGTTTTTCAGTCATCTATTTTCTACGCTAAAATAACTTGTCCGATGAAACATATCATCTTCTATAATATATATGTATGGGCCGTTTGCCTGGTGTTTTTTGCGTTGCCTGCCGGCGCGCAGCATATCCGTGTCGTGCCGCAGCAGGTCTCTGTGCGTAACGACAGCCTGCAACTGCTGCTCGATATGGACCTGGAGGCAGTGAATGTGTCCGCAAGCACAGCCGTTATTTTTACCCCTCAATTGCTGGGACCATCCAAACAACTTCTTTCTTTGCCCCCTGTCATTATCAGCGGCCGTATCCGTGAGCGTCAGGACCGCCGCGAACGGTACCTGTCTGCCGGCAAAGAATCTTCCGTCCCATATCTCCGCATCCGCGATACCCGGCATACGGGATCAAAGAAAATAACTTACCGGATGTCCGTCCCTTACACCTCGTGGATGCAGCAGGCTTCTTTATTACTCTGCCAGGAGGTGAAAGATTGCTGTGACCTTCAACTGCTGGGAGTGGATACGCTGGTACGTAAACTCAGCTTAAACCATGTGCCGCAACCGATGTGAAGAGATCGATAAGATCGACCGTATCATGGTGCCTTTGCAGGATAACCGCTTTACCTCGGTGGAGCGTATCCGTATCTGCGGCTATTCTTCCCCCGACGGTCCTTACGGCGACAATGAACGGCTGGCAAAAGCGCGTTCGGGGCTTTTTGCCTATTACCTGCGGAATGCATACGGCATTCCCCGCAACCTGGTGGAAGTTTCTTCGGTGGCAGAGGACTGGGAAGGACTGTCCGATCTTATGAGGCAGGAAAAACCTTCGTGGCAGGATGCCGTGCTCCGGGTGATCCGCCGTTACGGGATTTTCAACGGGCGTGAAAAGCAATTGATGGATTTAGAGGGCGGGACGCCCTACAGGGAGATGATGCGCCGTTACTTTCCGAAACTGCGGCGTATAGAGGTTGTCGTTCAATACGATGTCCGCAAAGTGGAGGGCGACGAAGCGGCCGAACTGATCTATACGCATCCCGACCTGCTGAGCCTGAAGGAGATATATGCCGTGGCACGCTATTACCGTCCCGGGACGGAACAATACCGTGAAGTCTACGAGATAGCCGCCTTTCATTTTCCGGATGATGTGGTGGCGAATGTGAATGCGGCCTCGGCTGTTATGTTGACGGGCGACCTTACATCGGCCTGGGATTATCTGCGCAAGGTGGAGGCGGACCCGCGTGCCTGGAACAACCTGGGCGTGCTGACGCTGATGGAAGGCGACCCGTCCGGTGCGGCGGTGTGGTTCCGTAAGGCGGTGGGTGTGGAGCCCCGCAAGGCGCGGAAGAATCTGGAGATAGCTGAAAGTTATTTGGAAAGCGATGAATAGGAAACGGTCCCGGACATATTTCAAGCATTTGATTTTTATGATACTGACAGTACTGCAATCAAGCTGCACTTTCGGAGATGAACCCGGCGTTTGTCCCTACAATACCCGCCTGGACTATTGGTATGCAGGCAGCGGTAGCGAGAACCAGCTGCCGGTCTACGTCGACAACCTCCGGCAGTACCTGTTCGATAGCGAGGGTGAACTGCTGGGCGTCGAACCCCTCCGTGGCGACAGTATCCGCGGCTGGCAGGGCAACCTGGCGGCGGGTGAATATACGGTCGTCCTCTGGGGCAACCTGGCGGACGACGGCAGTGACGGCCTGGCTATAGAGCCGGAATCCGGACAGAGGCTGGCCGATATGGAACTGAGCGCCGTCACATCCGGTGCCCCTCCGGGATACCGGACGAACACCGGTCGGTTGTATTATGGCAACCTGACGTTCCGCGTGGAGGAAGGCCGGAACTTCCGGCGCCGTGTTTACCTCTCGCATGCCCATGCCTCGCTGCATGTCACGGTGCAATGGATGGCGGATGCGCCGGCGGAAGGCGGTACCTACCGGATGCGGATGAAGGGGATCGCCTCGGAATACGGCTTTGTGAAAGGCTGGGAGAGTGAGGAACAGCCGGAGGGCGGTTCGTATGCGGTTCCATACATCGGCACCTCGCGTACCAATCACGAGACACGTGCCTCGATGAATTACGACGGCGAAGTGACGGGCGAGTTCGTCACTTTCCGCTATACCTCAGGCACGCACCAGTTATGGAGCCTGTGGCGTAACGACGAACGTATCGTCGGCGATCTGGACCTGTACCGCTTTTTTGCCAAAAAACCGATGGATATGGACCGTAACATCGAGCAGGGGTTCGAAATCCTGGTCACGGTCTACGCCGATAAGATCATCGTCACGGAAGTGACGGAATCGGATTGGGACGAAGGCGGTGCGATCGGCTAACAGATAATTAATCCGGTACGGGAGCGTAGCGGATAGATATAAGCGTTCTTTGACATGGTGTAATTAATGGGAATTTTTAGGTAAGACTTGAAATATATTCTTTCATGGTTTGTGAAGAATATATATTTCCTTATATTTGCGCATTATCAATCAAAACAATTTAGTCTATGAAAAAAGAAAAATGTGTAAAAGCGGAAATCAATGCTGATGGCAGACAAGTTTCAATCTTATCATTAGGAAGAAATAATGATTACATTTCTTTGACGGATATTGCCCGTTATAAAAGTGATGATCCCAACGATGTAATAAAAAACTGGATGAGAGGAAAAGATGTTATCCAGTTTCTTGGCCTTTGGGAGAAATTGAATAATCCGGATTTTAAACCCGTCGAATTTGACGGGTTTAAAATGGAAGCAGGAACAAATGCTTTTACTCTTTCTCCCCAAAAATGGATTACAGCAACAAATGCAATCGGTATTATTTCAAAGGCAGGTCGTTATGGAGGGACTTTTGCCCATACTGATATTGCTTTTGAATTTGCATCCTGGATTTCAGCCGAATTTAAGTTGTATATTATTAAAGATTATCAGCGGCTGAAAAATGACGAAAATAGTAACTCCTCTTTAGGATGGAACTTAAATCGTGAACTGGTAAAAATTAATTACCGTATACATACCGATGCGATAAAGGAAAATCTTATTCCGGAATCTATGGCTAACAAATTACAGGGTATTGTTTATGCCAATGAAGCAGATATATTAAATGTGTCTCTTTTTGGAAAGACAGCCAGACAATGGAGAGATGAAAATCCCGGATTGACAGGTAATATCAGGGATTACGCTACATATCATCAATTGATCGTTCTTATAAATCTGGAGAGTATGAATGCTGAACTGATCAAGATGGGACTATCTCAAAATGAACGAGTATTGCGATTAAATAAAATGGCAATAGAACAAATGTCTTTATTGCTTCGTGATATATCTATAGAGCCAATCAAAGGGCTGAATAAGTAACCTTTCTTTTCCTATTAATTACATCTGTGTTTGAAAATGCACGGATGTACAATCGTTACATAATACTGGGTCCGGTATCATGCTGCTTTTTGTGCATCCATATGATTTTGAATTGAAAGAGATTTTTAAACATATAGTATTCACTTTAAAAGAGTAGTTATGAAAAAGACGTATTTAATGTTGCTTCTGGCCCTGTCCGGCCTGGGAAGCGGTTGTACAAACGATGACGGCACGACGGAGAGTCCGTCCGGTGCCGGCGGTGAGATCCAGCTGGTGTTCAGCGGGAGCGGTGAGAGCGAGGAATATACGAAGGCCATCGCTTCCAACAGTGAGAATGAGATAAAGAACCTGAAGGTTTATCTTTTTGCCTCGTCGTCGGCAGAAGCGGGTGATGACGAGTATTATTACATGGAAACCTGGTCGAAGACGGAGGCAACCCCTACCGGAAACCAGTTCCTCCTTCAATCGTCGGGCTCTTCGTATAAGGCCTCTATCAAACCCGGAGAGTTGAAAGGCCTTCCGTATCTGACACTGGTCTGTGTGGCGAACCAGGACGACCTTTTTAAAGGTGACGGCAATGCTTTTGGCGGCCTGACCGCCGTAACGGTCGATGCCAACGGTGCGCCCCAGAATGCCGCTGCGGCAACCGACCTGGCCGATTTCAAAGCCGCCTATACGGCCAGTCTGGCAGCGGACGGTATCATCAAAACTCCCCTGGTCATGACGGGAATGGAGAAAACGAAGATCAGCGGGAGCGTCTCTAAAGTCGCCATTACGCTGAAACGTGTCGTTGCCTGTTTCGACATCGACAATACGACGGCGACCTCCCGTCTGACCATCACGCATATCGCTTTGGGACAGGGCCGTCCGAACGCCTCCCTGTTTGGTGCGGCACTGGCGGAGGTAACGCCTCCTGCGGGTGTGATGACCTATGCCGACGTCGAATACAAAGGAGAGAACGCCAACCAGGGAACCCTTGAAAGTGCCCTTTACGTTTATCCGAACCTGGCCACGGATAAGAGCTTTTTGATCATTAAGGGTACCTACAGCAGCCCGTCTACAGGCCAGCCGATAGATGTGACCTATAACATCCCTATCGTCAAAACCCCTGAAGACGCCACCCCTACAGAGCCTGCCAATTACATCGCCATCAACGCCAACAGCCGTTACAAGCTGCACATCACGGACGTGACCGAATCAAACATCTTCTCCACCTTCGAAGTGGAAGACTGGACTTCGGGCGGTGGTGTGATAGTCAAACCGGGTAACGATGCACCTGTATTCGATGTCGCCACCGGATTTACCGCTGCCGACGGAGGCAATATCGCGGATATCCCGGTCGCAGTAACCTATGCCGGGGGAACAACTTCCACCACTGAATTTAAGGTAGTGGATGGAAAATCCTTTAAGACAACCCTCGCAGCCACCGGTAAAATCCGTGCAGAGAAAGCCCCGGCAACCAAAGCCGATGTGGCACCCGATGCCTGGCTGACCTTCGATGCCCCGACTTACGAAGAGAAGGACGGCATATGGTATACGACATTCGTATTCAAATCTACCGACGCAACGGGAAAACAACCTGTAAACGTTACTTTCATCAACGACGCCGCCTCTTACGATCCCGACCTGTGGACCACGTTGACATTCTACGGCCCGCTGGCCGCCCCGTCCCTGAAAGAGGTGGCAAACGGACACAGTACCGGAAACGCGGTGGATATCGCAGCGTCTACCGCCACGATGTATAAGCTCAATAACAGCCTTATCAAAGTGGAAGCCATGTGTATCGAAGGGGTAACGGTGGAAGTCCCTGCCGGATTCAGCGCGGAGGCCGGTGAAACGAATGGTTATACGACTGTTTATACGGTAAAGATCAATAAAGTATCAGAACTGGTAGGTAACGAACAGAAAATCACGTTCAAGAACAAGGAAGCGGGTGACGTTAAAACCGAATTGACCGTAACCCTGGCCGAACCGGGCATGACCATGGAAGAAGGAACCGATACGAACAATGCCGCTGATGTGACCGGCAATACGATCAAGGTCGACCTGGACGTTCTGGCCGCCGGAAACTTCACCTTCAAGGTAAATGCCCCGCAAGGCCTTACAGCGGGAAGCCTGGAGTGTCCGTGGCTGACAATCACCGAAAGCCATACCTGGGCGGATACCGACGGTAACCGTTATGCCGAATATACGGTTGCAGCCAAAGGCGGCACTCCAGCCAACTTCGATGACTTCGACATCCTCTTTACCAATGCCCTGGCGGGAGCAGCCAACCTGACCGTCACGCTGAACAAGGCCGCCAGCAAACCCAAACTGGAAGCCGCCACAGCAGGAACAGCCAGCGACTTCAACGGAACGGTCTCATTCCCTGACGCAAGCACAGCAACAGTCGACATGTATAAAGCTAACGGCAGTAAGGTGTATGTAAAAATGACCTGTGATGAAGCAGCCGCCTTTGCCAGTGTCACCGGTCTGAGTATGACTAAAGAATCTGACGATAATTACGAGGTCAAAGTAACGGATGCCACCCAGTTTACAGCCGGAGCCACAACGGTTATCACCGCTAAAAACAGCAGTGATGAAACCCGTACGGCAACACTGACTATAACCTGGTTGGATCCTGCGATAACATTTGAGAAAACGTTGGATACAGCCAGTGCAGGAACGATAGCGGGTGATGATATTAATGTAAATGGGACAACCTTTAAAGATTCATACGGAACAATCAAAGTAAAAATCAAAGGTTATAAAGGTTCCGTTATTGCTGTCTCGGATGTCAGCAGTGCTTGGGCCGGCATTGCGAATCCTCCTTCTGTTATAGCGGAAGATGGTACGGCAGAAATTACGATTTCTGCAGCAACGGCTGTAAATGCAGATGCTACAAATGATATAACAATCACTGTAACGAATGCGATTACCGGCGGAGGTGATAAAACGATTACGTTGAAGAAACAATAAACTGTAAATAACAAAAAAAAGAATCATGAACATAAAATATAAACTATCCAGCATCGCCGCCAGCTTCCTGCTGGCCGCCTGCACCAGTGAAAACACACTGGAACCCCCGACGCCTCCCGACGAAGGCACGGCATCGGCAAACAACACCCGTGAAGTCCTGTTATCCCTTAAAAACAAACTGAAAGTCAGCCCTGTCGGAACGAAAGCCGGCGATGTGATCGCCACGGTGGAGGAAAACCATATCTACAGTCTCGACGTCTACGTTTTCGGTTCCAAGACGGAGGGAGGCGACTACACCTTCCTGCAACAGTTTTATTACCGTGAAGACGCCCGCCAGATTGTCGACGGCGAATATGCCACCAGCTTCACCCTGAATACGGGAGCCAATAACTCGACCGCCCTGCTGAAAATGCAGAAAGGTCTCTTCGTCAAAGTCTACTGTATTGCCAACAGCACCAAACTGATCGACGCTGCCGGTGCAGAGTTCGCCGGCTTCCAGCCATTGGTGCAGACGAAACCCGGCCAGCCGGATAACGTTGTCACTCCCGGTGTGCCGACCGAGACAGCCTTCAAGGCGCTCCATACCGCAGTCCTGAAAGCCGACGAGCCGACCGATATCCTGAAAACCCCGCTGCCTATGACCGGCGCCTACACCACGCCGCTCGACCTGACCGACTTCTCCGTCTCCGCCCGTACGCAACTGGGCTTCAAGCTGACCCGTATGGTCGCCCGTTTCGATGTGGAGAACGATGCGTCGAAATCGAAGTTCACCATCGAATCGGTGAGTATGGGCAACGGACGTACCGGCGCCACCTATTTCCCGGTGAAGGTCCTGGGAACCGAGCCGGCTGCCGACGGTGACCTGATCACCTATCCGGTCCGCGACTATGTAGCCGACCAAACAACCGCGAGTCCCAAAGGAACAGGTGTTTTCTATTCCTATCCGAGTCCGGTGGGCGACGGCGGTTACCTGATTCTGAGCGGTACTTATGCAGCCAACAAGACCGACAATATCCCGGTCACCTACAGGGTCCCCTTCAAACCCGCAGGCAACGAGACGGGTAACTATATCGAAGTGGCGCATAACCACCGTTACATGGTCAAGATCACCGATGCCGACGAATACCATCTGGACTTCACGCTGAATGTGGCTGACTGGGCGGACGAGGGCACAGTCGACAATTACAAGCCGGATAACGACTTTTCCAAAGATGCGTTGGCTCTGGCCGATGCAGGCAATAGCCCGGAAGTGAAACTGCTCGCAGACGGCAGGGTGATGATGACTACCGAAGCTGCGAAAACACTGGCTTTTACCATCGCATCGAACAATGTGAAGGTGGAGGGCATCACCGAAAAACTGGATTATGCCGGTGGTGACGAATGGCTGGTCGTAGATGGTGAGAGGACGAACACGACGAAAGCCTCCATGCTTACCAAATTTACATATAAAACGGCGGACGGTATTGCCGATATGAGCAATTTCCGCCCGGTAACCATTCAGCTTACCAATGTAGCCAGCGGCAAGACATTGGATGTAATCGTTGTACCGAAAGACCAGACAGGTCCGGATATCAGCCTGGTGGAAGAAGAAAGTAACAACAATACCTACAATGCGGCCACCCGGACGGTGACGCTCCTGAATGAAGACGGGCAGGCCATCCAGCTGAAAGCGACTGCCGTTGCCATACCGGGCGAATCGCCCGAGACCGGAAGCAGTACTGTTTCGGCGGACAACTGGATTCAGGTATCTCCCGCCAGCTCTGCGGAAGCCGAAGGTGTCTATACGATAACGTTGCCGACGGCAAAGGATAATGCGACGTACACGACTACGCTGACGTTTACCTCTACGGCAACAGGTGCGAAAACAACAGTGAATGTGAAACTAAAAGAAGCCTCCCCATCCATCAGATGAATAAGCACGATTTAGTAGTATCCCTATCCGAACGCCTCTCCCTGACCCAATCCCAATCTGTTGAGATTGTGAACGCCTGGGAGGGCGTTCTCACGGACGCATTGCAGTCCGGTGAACGGCTCACGCTGCAAGGCTTCGGTACTTTTTTTGCCTGGAGCCAGACCGAGCGGACAGGACGTAATCCCCGAACGGGTGAGACTTGCCGCATCGAAGCGCGTGTCAGTGTGAAGTTCAAGCCCGGCAAATTCCTGCTGGCCGCATTGAACGAGAAAAAGAATGATTGTCAATCAACAAATGAAAATAAAGATGAGACTATTTAATAAGTTATATGGAATCAGCCTGTTTACCCTGCTTCTCTCTGTGGCGTCCTGCACCAGCGAGACGGAGGAACAGCACCGGACGTCTGCCCCGGACCCCTCCGGAAGCGAGGCCCGCCGTGAAGTGATGCTAACGCTTAAAAACAAATTGTCGGTCGTAAAGACCAAGGCCGGTGATGCGATCGCCACAACCGATGAGAACAAAATCTCGTCGCTCGACATCTACGTCTTCGGCAGTACGACCGAGAATGGAACCTACACCTATCAGGAACGTTTCAGCTATCGTGAAAGCAGTGCGGAGATGCCGTCGGGCAATGATGTGACGCCTCTCGATCTGACGGCAGTCGGTAGCGACGGCAAACAGACGAATGCCCTTTTATCCCTGAAGAAAGGCTTGTTTGTCAAACTCTACTGCATCGCCAACCAAAGCAAGCTGATCGATCCGGCCACTGATACCGTGTTTAATGGCTTTATTCCGCTCGTGCAATCGAATCCGGGACAACCGGGTAACACCGTCACGGAAGGAACTCCGACCGAGTCCGATTTCCTGCTCTTCAAAAGTATCCAACTCGACCCCGCATCGGCAACCGACATACTAAAAACCCCGCTGCCCATGACCGGGGCCTATGCTACGCCGCTCGACCTGACCGATTTCTCAGTCTCGGCACGTTTGCAACTGGGTTTCCGCCTGACCCGTTCGGTGGCGCGTTTCGATATCGTGAATGATGCTGCCACCTCTAAGTTCACGATCCAATCGGTCAGCATGGCGAATGGCCGTCGGGGAGTAAGTTTCTTTCCTTTAAAAGTTACGGGTACTTTGCCGACAGCCGCTGCCGGCGATCTGATCACCTATCCTGCCCGCCCGTTCGATGGAGAGAAAGCAAATGCAGGTAACTGCCTCGGCGCTTTCTATACCTGGCCCAGTCCAATGGGAGATGGTGGTTACCTGATCTTATCGGGGACTTATGCCACTAACCAGACCGAAAATGTCCCTGTCACCTATAAAGTGCCTTTCAAACCCGAAGGAGATGGCAACTATATAGAAGTATCCCAGAATCACCGCTACACGGTCAATATTACTAAAGCCGACGAATATCATCTTGACTTCACGATCAATGTGGAAGACTGGACGGACGAAGGTAATATCGACGATTATGAGCCGGGTGGGGAAGCGGATGAGAATGGTATGGTTGTAAATATCACAGATGCAAATGGGACGTATGATACAGATACCCGTACGGTAACAATGGCAATTACCAATGATGTTCAGTTTACGATAGAAGGAAACTCAACGTCCGGTTACTTTACTACGTTATACTATGAAAATGGAGATGTCGATCATCAATGGCTAACCATCAATCCGGAGGCTGACTATATGCCAACGAAAGCGGAAGCTGCGCCAACAATATATACTGTAAGCAAGAAAAATGAATATATAGGTACAAAATTCCCTGTAGCCTTCATCCGTTTTACCGATAAGATTTCAGCCAAAGAAACGGTAATTATTGTGGAACCCATATCAAATCCGGTAGTAACAAAGATAAGTTCATCAGATGGATGTAGCTATATAGACAATATAATGACATTATATCAATCAAAAGAAGATACACCTCCCTCTATGGGTTTCAAGGTTTTTGCATCGGGAGGAAGTGAATTCTCTTTGAATGAAAATGGTAACGTCTGGGAAGATTGGTTGACCATAACTCCTAGAACAAAGCAGGATTTATCTCAATCGGAATATACATTGACACTTAATGCCTCATCAGCAAACATTCCGAGTCCATATCCTTCAACAGGTAAAACTATTTATATTATCAACCAGGGAGATAAAACTAAGAAAGAATTGATTACTGCAAAGATAAGTAGCTTGCCTGTAATAAAGACAAAAGAAATAACAGGTGGAAGTTCTCTTTCTTCCTATGATGAAGGTTCAAAAACAATGCATTTGTTTAATGACGGTTCCACTGTGAAATTGACGATCTTCTCTATTGGAGGTTGCGTGGTTAATGATGTAGATAAACCTAGTTGGGTAACTGTTGCTCCGGGTGGTGATAATAATACAATGGATTTAACTTTCTCTCAGCAAACTTTGAATCAAAATGCTACCGGGACAATTAAAATCCGTAACAAAAATGATGAAACAAAGTCTATAGAGCTAAAAGTGAATAATAGGAATAAAGATGTAACGTTCGAGTCGACAAGTATAACGGCTTCTAATACCCCGAGTACTGCTATAGTAAATGCTTTTTCGACATCTGATCCTAAAATCAAATTCTATCCCACTACTTCTGATAATTTTACATTTCAGGTACGTTCTCCTAGAGGTGTTTCACTTAATATATCAGAAAGTAAAAATTTAATAGGGAATGGAGTCATAAGTCAATGGATTAATGCAACCGTAAATGAGACATTGACTGCTTCCAATGGTGATATTCTGAATACAATAAAAGTAACAATGGGTTCATCATCGACGAATATCATGAATATAGATCGGAAATCGTGTAAATTAACAATACAAAACAGTGTGTCGGGTTGTGCTAATAAAGTTGTAACTGTAGTAACAGCAGCTCCGACATATCCGGGTGTTACAGGTCAGGCTCCAAGGTCAATAACTACCGCTCGTTTGGATTGGTGGGTAGCTCCTATATCAGTAAACGGAGGAAGAGCAATGAATGGTTCTACTTTTAATAGTATCCGAACATCTTGTTGTCCGTCAGGTTGGTATCTTCCTTCTTCTGGTGATTTTAAGTATGCATTTTCTAATAATGTGGGACCTGTTACCAATACTTATTATCAGTATAGTAATACTACAATAAGAGATGCTGCCCGTGCAGCATTTACGGAAGATAGATATTTTACCAATGAGGTACAACTTATTGACAATTGGTATTCAATATACAGACCTAATATTGATGGTTGGGGAGGCGGCTATACTAACCTTTATAATTTAGGCGGATTATATAACGATGATGCGTATGCTCGTTGTGTAAAAAATATCTCTTATTAATAATTTATAAATTAATCACTTATGGCAAATTACACCAAATTCTGGAAGGTCTGGCTCCGCCTGAACCTTCTGACAAAAGATGTGGATAACGACTACACAGCCGAAGTTTCCACCATGAAAAACTCCCTGCGTAATGAAGATATCGCGCAGCGGATAGTAAATGAAGGTTCGGAATACAAGTACGATACTTTGTTATCAATCATTAACCAGCATGACCGCATCATTCGTGAAGCGGTCATGGACGGTTATAGTGTTCTCACGAAAACCTGCCAGTACACCCCGCGTGTGCTAGGTCCATGGATCGGCTCGAGTGCCAAATTTGATCCTGAGAAACATAAGGTGACGCTCGATATCACGCTCTCTTCTGAAATGCGTGAAGCCTTGAGCCATGTCGGAGTGGAAGTTCTGACGGTGAAGGATAGCGGTGCTAATATTGGCCTGGTTATCGATACGGTCACCGGCCTCTCCAATGATACCATCACTCCCGGCGACGATATCCGTATTGAAGGCGAAAAGATCCGTGTATCCGGTGAAGCCGCAGGTGTCGGTGTCTTCTTCATCGCCAGCGACGGCACGGAGCATCCCGTCACTCGCCGCCTGACAACGAACGATCCGAAATGCCTCCTGGCCCGTGTCCCATCAGACTTGGCAGACGGTCAGTACACCTTACGTATCGTCACCCAGTTCTCCAACACAACCACCCTGTTGAAAGAGCCCCGTACCATCGAGTACGAACGCCCTCTCACCGTAGGCACGGGTGGAAGTGGCGATGGTGACCGCCCCGAAATCGAATAACCTCCCCGCGTCGCATCGAGGCGCCGCCTTACGTCTCCCCGCGACGCAACCCATCGTCTCCCCTAAACGCAACGTTACGTCTCATCAAGACGCCGCACGGCGTTTAAGGGAGACGGTAATTTTACATCTCTAATTAATCTATTACGTGATATAATATCCTATATTTATATGAGAAAAAATAAAGTTATGAATGCAGCCGTAAGAAAATTACCGATAGGCATACAAAGTTTTGAAGATATAAGGAACCAGGGTTTTTTATATGTTGATAAAACAGCCTTGATTTATAAAATGGCAACTATGGGAAAGCCTTATTTCCTGAGCCGTCCCCGCCGTTTTGGTAAAAGTCTGTTGTTGTCTACCATTGAAGCCTATTTTCAGGGGAAAAGAGAGTTGTTTAAAGGACTGGCTATCGAGAAACTGGAAACGGATTGGCTGGAATATCCTGTGTTGCATCTGGATCTGAATGCAGAAAAATATACTTCTATTGAAGCATTAACATATATACTGGAACGTCATATCAACGGATGGGAAGATACTTGGGGTAAAGATACGCGAGAGAATAGTTTGTCTGACCGTTTTATAGGTGTGATAACACGTGCTTACGAAAAGACAGGACGTCAGGTCGTTGTTTTGATAGATGAATATGATAAGCCTTTGTTACAGGTATTTAATGATGAAAAACTGCAAACGGAATACCTAAAGACTCTGAAAGCGTTTTATGGCGTATTGAAAAGTGCGGACCGTTATTTGCGGTTTGTTTTTAATCCGTTTAGTTTATTAAATACGTTGAGTTTTAGCCGGTTTGGAAGTTATTGGTTTCAAACAGGTACACCGACATTTTTGGTGGAATTATTAAAGCAGAGCGAATACGATTTGCGGACGTTAATCGATGGTGTGGAGATGAAAGAGTCTGCTTTCTCTGAATATAGGGTAGCCGAAAATAATCCGATCCCATTGATTTATCAAAGCGGTTATCTGACGATAAAGGATTATGATGAGCGTTTCCATCTTTATACTTTGCGATTTCCCAATGATGAGGTAAAATATGGTTTTCTTGATTTCATAACTCCGTTTTACACATCTGTCGGCGATGAAGACAATGGTTTTTATATCGGTAAATTTGTTCGTGAGTTGGAAAGTGGCGATGTGGACTCTTTCCTGACACGTTTGAAAGCATTCTTTGCTGATTTTCCGTATGAGTTGAATGATAAGACTGAACGTCATTATCAAGTTGTTTTTTATCTGGTATTTAAACTGATGGGGCAGTTTTGTGATGCGGAAGTACGGAGTGCCCGGGGGCGTGCGGATGCTGTAGTTAAAACACAAGATTCTATCTATATTTTTGAATTTAAACTGAATGGTTCTGCTGAAGCGGCTTTAAAACAAATCAATGATAAAGGATACCTGATACCCTATATGGCTGATAACCGTAAACAGATAAAAGTCGGCGTTATGTTCGACGCCTCCGAACGTAATATCGGACAATGGCTTATTGAAGAATAAAAAAGGAATAGCCGTCTTATTCCCTGAATGAATAGACGGCTGAGATATTGATAATGTCCTGATGTAGCGGAAGCGCCCAGACAACTGTATTATCCGGAGTTATTTCTACCAGTAGTGGTTGCGATTTATCTTTACTATGTCCGTTCCAGTTACTTATCAGCGTGTTTCCGTTGTCATACCGGACCAGTTCGGCAACAAACAACAAAGAGATGTTCTGTAAGTCGTCGCTTCCGACTTTTCTGACAATCTGTTTGCCGGCGGGGGCTATCTCCACGAAATTATGCGCATCGCCGCAGGATACCAGCCAGTTTCCGTTTTTCAGTATCTGGATGGCGAAGGGGTTGCCACCGCATTCGACCCTGTTGATAATTTCCTTTTCTTTAGTCATTTCAACTACTTCCCCTTTTCCCATCAGTGGTATCAGGTAAGTGTTTTGCGGTGTCTTTACAATCTGGCGGAACTGGTCGTGCACACCTGTGATGCTGGTGTCAAACTTAATCTCTTCGACAGGATGGCCTTGCGGGTCGAGTTCGATGATGCGGGAAGGGGTGCCGCAGATTGCCAGCATGTAATGGCCGGAAGGTAGCTGGGTTGCGGTGAATAATTCTTCCCCTTTCTTTGCTTTGAAGTCCCACACCGTCTGTTGGTCACGGGTAATCATCCGGGCACCGGAAGTGTAGGCATACAGGATATTTCCTTCCCTGGTTATTTCAACATCGTTGCAGTCTTCCCCTTTGTTAAGCGGGTGACTCCATTCTATCTCTCCTGTTTTTTTGTCGAGAATTGCTACCTGTTTCCAGCCACAGCCGGAAACAAGCAACTTTTCTCTGGTATTGCTGCACGAGCAACAAGTGCTAATTACTACTACAATGCAAAACAGATATTTAAAATAGCGTTCTATCATTCTTCAGTCATTACTACACGGAATCCAACATTATATACTTTCTGATATTCACGGTACGGCAGGCGGAAAGAAGATGTCGAACGGTAAGGACGGTCGTACCAGGAACCTCCGCGTACAACCCGTTTGCCGTTTTCCGAAGACAATTCGTTTCGTCCGTCATTTTCGTTGTACGGGTAAGGCAGATAGGAAGACAAGGTCCATTCCCATACATTTCCGTGCATATCGAACAAGTCCCATGGATTGCGGACGTAACGTCCTACCGGTTCGGAGATGAAACCTCCGTCGTTGTAAGTCGTGTCGCGCGGAATCCAGTCGTCGTATTTATTGGGATTCTCTATCACCATGGCGCTTTCGTAGAATTTATAAGCGGTACAGGCGGCAAATTCTTTCAGCTTGATGTCTCCCAGGTTGGCATAGCGTGAGAAATCGGCCGACATGTCACCATACCAGAAAGGCGTATCGCTTCCGGCACGGCAAGCCCATTCCCATTGCGCTTCGGTAGGAAGCGAGAACTTCATGCCTGTCTTTTCGGATAACCATTTACAGTAATCCATCGCTTCCTGCCAGGAGATGCGTACGGCCGGCTGGTCGGGATGGTTCATGGAATAGCCTTTGCGTCCGAACTGGTAGCCGTGGCGGTGTTCGTCGCGACTATCGTGTGCCGGGTTGTAGGCCCTGAACTGTGCGTTAGTGATTTCGAAACGCCCCATCCAGAAAGGTTTGTCTACCTGTACGATTGTTTGGGGCAATTCGTCCGGATGCCGATCGCTACCCATGATGAAGGAACCTGCCGGGATTTTCACCAATTCCAGAGTAATACCGTTACCCAGCGGGATGCTTTTCTGGAAGTTGCCTAATGCCAATTGTTTCCATTGCGTGTTGTCCCATTGTGCGTATGATTTTTCGGTCGGGTCATAAAGAGGCCATTTAGCCAGCAGGGTATCGCCTAACGGTTTCTGTTCCTTTTCAAATCTGACGGGTTCTATATTCTGCGGGATTTCCGGTAACCATTCGGCTGTCGATTCCGGGGCACCGAACATTTCGCGGTATAGCTCACGAAGTTCATTACTCTTTTCTGCATCTTCAAACTTCGGAATGTCAGAACGGCGTCCGTGGAAAGGTGCATTGAAGTCTATCCAGCAGGCTAGCTTCTCCATAGACTCTTTATCCAGTTTAACGCCGTAATGCCCTTTCTGGAGAATCTGCATCAGTTCGGTCTGATCGGCATGTACGTCCATCGGAACCAGCATGTGCATATCGCTTTCGATACCCGGCCGACGCACGTAACGGTGCAGGTTGGCATACGAAAGTGTAAAATGTCCGCCGTTTTTCCAGGCTCTTCCCGATATGTTTGAAGTCCAGTCATTAATCCATTTGTCCCCTTTCAGGTACGGTTTTCCGGGTTTGTCCTGATTGTGGCAGGAGATACAATATTTATCCAAAACGGGTTGTATTTCGTGACGGTAGCTGAATCCTCTCTCTTTCCCGTACCATTCTTTGATGGCCTGCGGTTTTTGCAGGGATGCTTTTGTCCGCTTCGGAATGGCTATTGTTGATTTTTCTTCATGGCAACCGATACAAGAAACCGTTTCGCCCGGCATTCCGGTAAACCAGCTTCTCATAACCTGTAATGCTTTTCCCTCTGCATCCAGCGGTTGTACGAATATGGCCGTATTGGCCGGGATTGTGAACATGGCCGAACCGTCTTCTTCGACATCCACTTCGCCCAGGATTCGCTTGATGTCCCACGGTCCGTCCATACCGATGGTGCCCAGCAATCCGCCTTGACCCCACGGGCTGAAGCTGAAAGAGCCGATGCGTAGTTTCTTTACTGTGCCACGTGGAATACCTTTTAGTCCTTCACCTTCATAAATATCTTGCAGAAAAACAGTGGAAGTTGAAGATGCCAGATTGATACGGTCGGGGATTACATTCGGTGATTTACGACTGTCCATTAGTACCGGTTCAAGGTAGGCAACGTTTTCCTCTTCGGCAATCAGAGTACGGTTATCGAACGTGTCGACCAGATAAAGTCCCCACAAGCTTTCCGGGTTTTCCTTCATGGAAACCAAATAGTATGTATCGTTCAATGGATACGGTTGCAGGAACTGCGGCCATATACCGTCGGGCAGGCGGTCGCGAACGACAGCTTCCACTTTTCTGCCGGCATACGGGATTTCGGCAACAACTCCGTCCGCTTCGTGGCGGCCTTTATTGGTATCGATGATCAGCATGCGTCCGCTGCGCGAAACGCTGTGATGACCGGAGGCTATGCCAACCACGGCTGATGGTCGTCCCGGTATGGGGCGAGCATTGAAGAATGAAGTCGGGAAGTAGGAGTTGGAACCATAGAAAGCCGATTGTGTGGTGCCGTCCGGATTCATGGTAAACAGCAGGCGCGAATTGGAATGGGGCAGGTCGGCATACTCCCAACGCTGGTAGAGCACAGTACCGTTGTCCATCATGACCGGTCCCCAATTGCTGTCCTGGTCGTATGTCAACTGACGGGTTTGTTTTGTTTTTGGATCATACAGGAATAATCCGCACATTTTATTTCCTCCATCTGTACAAGGCAGTCCGAGGAAGGTACCTGTCGAACAGAAGATGTATCGTCCGTCCGGTGTATAACATCCGTCGAAGCTGTCGAAATCTTTATATGTATCCGGGGTTAGTTGATGGGCTTTACCTGTGGTCAGGTCGAGTTCGAACAGATGCCAGCGGTCGGAGGTACCAATGGAAGAAAACATAAGTTTTTTCCCGTCGAAGTGTGGTTCCGGATCGGTGATGATTTTTCCGTCTTCCGGTTTGTACAGGAGAGATTGTTTTATTTTATCAGGGTTGACGGTTAATGAAACAAACTCGTTGGTCCAGCCTGCTTTCGGATTTCCAATCTCCGAATTATTCTGGAAATTGGAAGGGGCGATGCCCAGTTGCCCGCTCATGGCTGTACGGGCCTTATCGCCCAGCGTCCGGCGGATAGCTACCACCTGTTTGTCCGCCAGCAAAGGATTGGCCAGCAGGGCGGCATCCAGTTGTTTCAACAGTTTCTTTGCCTGTTTTTCCGCTTTGGGGTCCTTGGCTTTCAAACCGCTGATAAGTGTTTCCTTATCGGTTTTCAGTTCGCTGAGCGCTTTCTCCCAATCTTTATCGGGGTGGTAACTGTCAGGATATTTCTTTTTCAGGTTATCTATTGCCGATTTGTATTTTTCCGGTGAGTAATAGGTAAGCCTGTTAATCAGGCTTTGCCAGGAGTCCTGCGCCGAAAGGAGGAACGGACTACATAGTCCGGACACGATAAGTAATGCTGTTATAAGCCGTTTCATAGCGTAATTAGAATTATGTGATAAGATGAAGTTTAGTAATTACAAAAGTAAAGGCTATCCGGCTATAATCTTTGACAAAATAAGATGAATACTTTGCATAATCCGATATTGTGCATTTAAATATTATTCCTACATTTACACCGGTTAACTAATAAATGTCTGATATGCTTGTCTCTTATTCTCCTTACGACCTGTCGTTACCCTTACTTTATGCTGACTATTCCCGGGTTGAAACCTGGTGGAATTATCAGGATGTTATCAGTCCGTTTTACCGGCTTTACCTGATTACGAAAGGGAAAGGAAAAGTCTATATTAATCAGAAGGGATACGAACTATTGCCCGGACAACTTTTCCTTATACCCAAGTTTGCTTTCCATAGTTATGAATGCGATGACTTTATGGAACATTATTATATCTGTTTTTTCGATGAGACGAAAGGAGGGAAAGGTATCAGCAATCCGATGAAAATGGATTTGCAGATAGAGGCTACTCCGATGGATTATTCCCTGATGGAACGTTTTTTGGCGCTGAACCCGTATAAGTCGTTGCCGACGTCTGACCCGAAGCATTATGATAACGACAGGAATATTTATACCCGGGAGGATGAGGTTTCGGTTTCGACATTCTCCAACCTGGTAGAGAGTAGCGGTATCCTGCTGCAACTGTTTTCCCGTTTTATAACGGAAGAGTGTTTGCTTTCACCGGAGGCGAACAGCTTGTATGAAAAACTGGATGTGGCTATACAATATATAAATAAGCATCTGGACAAGCGTATCTCTGTCTCGGTTCTGGCTGATTTAATGTGTATTACTCCCGACCATTTTTCCAAAGTCTTTAAACGGATTATCGGCATGCCTCCCTGCGAATATATCCAGATGAAACGAATCGAACGGGCACAGACTTTACTGCTTACTTCCCATATGTCGATTATCGAAATTGCGGAAAAAGTAGGCATCACCAACCTTTCCCAGTTTTCCCGCCTGTTCTCAAAGATGGTCCGTTGTTCCCCGAGAGAGTATCGTGTGAAACAATTTAATGAATTGAAGTCGGATAATCATTCTATATAATAAAAATATCTCCCTACTGAAACAAATGCTTCAATAAGGAGATACCTGTGATGCTATCCGGCAGGCCGAGGATTTGTTACTTCTTCAGTTTTATCACTTCCGGAGTTCCTTTGGTAATGTAACGGATGATTACTTCGGGAGCGTCTTCACTGGTCTGTTCACAGGAGAAGGCTACGGCTGATGAGCCTGCGGGAAGTACGGCATTTCCCTGGGGCTGCACTTCGCTGATTACATTATAGTTCTTATCGGTTACTACGGCCTTGCCGTCGAATGTGTAAAGCAGATACTGGCGGTCTGAAATCTCGCATGGGAACTTAATCACTCCTTGAGGCGTAGTGAATGACGGGTCTTTGATGGTTCCGTCTCCATCTACTTTCAGACGGATGGCATATGTGCTTTCATAAGGACTGCTCCATGACCAGTCGGCACCGCCCGGTTGTCCCGGTTGCATTTCGGACAGGTTGCAACGGAAATGTTTGGATATATAGAGCGGATACAGGTTGTAGTTCTGTTCGTCTGTTTTTTCCAGGTGCCATTCTGTCTGCGGGTCTCTCAGACGGACTTTCTGCTCGTCCGTGAATGCTTCTGCTTCGCGCAGCTTATCCCAGTTTTTGATCGCTTCCAGTAATTTATCGATTTGTCCGTGACGGCGCAGTGTGTTACTGTTGATTGTCATCGCATAACCGGCATCGAAACCGGCTGATTCGGATAATGCCCATTCCAGGTCTTCGAGGGAAGAACATTCGAAATTACGGTCGGCCAGACGGATCAGGAACCAACCTAGCATACGCGGGAACAGGTTGCGGTGGAAGAATGATTGGTTTTTGATACGATTTTCAACCTGACCGGTGCGCATCGCTTCGCCCCAGGGTTCACCCCAGTTCATACGAGTGTGGATGTGCCATAAGTTATGGCTGAGGCGGCTGGCATCGTTAAGCACATTCTGGTCGAGCTGATTGTAGAAGCGATAGACGAAACGGTTGTTTGCATATTCGTCCTGACCGGTGTAGGAACATCCTTCCAGACCGTCGAAGGATATCTGGCGGATACCTGTTTTATTCATTATCTCAGCCAGGCGGTCAGCGTATTTATCTTGCAGGACCAGATCAGGGAAGAGGGTTTTGTAAGGGTAGTCCCAGAGTTTGTACAGCGGTGTTTTCTGTGAATGGCTGGCGGCTGTTGTTCCCCAGGCACCTCTTTTACAGTTTTTCAGCAGGATGTTTTCTCCCTGCTCTTCTGTTGTGCCGTAAGTAATCAGCTCTTTGTCGATCTGAAGGGTGTTGAGCGTCATCGGCATGGAGAACAGGTCTGACTTTTTGATTGTAATGTCGGTCTGGTCTTTGTTCAGATCGGCTGTCAGGGTGAGTATGCCTTGTTTCAGCAAGTGGTCGGAAGGAACCGGTGTTACATAGGCGTCGTTTGTAGTCGTGAAGTTACTGAGGGTATGGACACCGACAGCGATACCCTGTGCCTTTGCCTTGTCTACCATCTTCTTTACGCCTTCATCCCCGCCTTTGGTGAATTTGGGGTCCCAGTTGAAATGTCCCCAGTCCAGGAACGGGCCACTATGGTAAACGTATTCGAAACCGGCAATCTTAGCCTTGTCCAGGATCATATCAAAATTGTCTTCCGAGAAATCAGAGATCAGATAAGATTTCATGGCTGCGCGAGCTGTTTTCCCCCATTCGCCGTCGAACATCGGGTGGGGAAGTCCCTGCTCGATTTCAATCTCGCCGATACGGGCTAAAGCATCTGTATTCTTACAGCCGAAGAGAGCGATTTTTGAACCTTTTATCAGTCCGTCTTCCCCTTCGACCGGAAGGACCAGTGATTTCTGTATTTGCTGTACTTTGCGATATTCCTGTTTGTTTCTTCTGCGGGCGGAGAAATGGAATACCGTCCCGTCAGAAATATCGGCGGCTGCCAGTTTGAAGTCCGGGATGCTGGCTACCGACAGTTCAGCAGATTTTCCTTTATAACCGTATGTGCTGGTAATCAATTGCCCGTATTCCTCAGGGATACCGGCATTCGTTTTAATGTTCAGCGCTTGTATACCGAAAGCAACGCCGTTACCCTGTGCGACACCGACCACGTCTCCAACAACTTCATTGATCGTAACAGCTAACGGGCCGAACAGTAATACGTCGTATTTTTCCGGGATATTTGCTACCTCCAATGTGATGCAGACATCGCTTTCCTTATGTTTCAGTGTGATTGTGCCGCCGTCGGACATCGTTAGTTTAAGTTGGTTTCCGTTGGCACTCATTTTGGATGGTGTTATGAGTTTGTTGTCCGTGCAGGCCGTTACGAGCGGATATTTACCCGTATGGAGAATATCCTTGCCTTCTACCTGGATAGAAGAAAAGTAACCTTCATTGTTTATCCCTATCTGGGTGGAACGGGTTTTCAGATTTACATGCTGGGCCCTGGCCTGAAAAACCAGCGCGAAGGCAAAAAGCAGCACTAGTCTGCCAATTACAGAGAGTCGTTTCATGTTTGTTTTAAATTATTTGTATAATGATTTGATTAGTGTCGGATCAAGTGATACAGACGGATTGAAGCGGTCGGATGCCATATATTGCAAGATGCTTTGCCTGAACTGGCGGGCAGCCGGACGTTTATCCAGTTCCGTTTGCAGATCGGCACTGCATACCATCAGTTTGCCGTTACCGACTTTACCTTCCAACAGGATTCCCAACTTCCGGTTTGTGAACCAGTCGTCGATCAGATGTACAACCGGGCGGTAATCTGCTGGGAAGTCGTCCAGTACCATCGCATTGCAATGGCTTACCAGGTCCCACCATTGATAATCGCTATATTTCTCTGTGGGGAAAGCTGCCAGTGCCGGGTGTTTGGGATCACAGAGGATACCGAGCGTATGAGGCGGTTGTTTGTTGGTCCAGGCCGTGTTCCAGAAAATAGAGGAGAAGCCGACACTGATATTTCCTCCCTTTTCCGGCAGGATGCTTCCGGGTGACAACAAGAGCAGGACGTTTTCTCCTTTTTCCAGCTGTGCCATGGCCTGGTTATCCAATGCCGAAGTGATATAAGGTTGTTTATCTACCGTTTCTTGTTTTGCCGGATATACCCAGATGTTCCATAGGTTTTTACTGCCGGTTTCTTTCACTTCCGCACTGACAACCAATTGCGTCGGTTTTTCTATGCCGGAGAATGAATATTCGATATTTCCGGCAGGAATGCAATTGGTTACGGGCAGGTCTTTCACGAAGTTGCCCTGTGCAATCTTTTCTCCTACCTGGTTGCTGATCTCCCAGGTGATATTGGCTGCCTGTAACGGTTTTTCTCCGAAATGTGCCACTTCGAGGGGAACGTTCAATGTCTCGTTGTTCAGCCAGACCATTTTCGGGAAACGGACAAGAGGAACTGTTTTGTTACAGAAAGTACTATACTCTTCCGGTGTTACATAACCTTTTTCTTCCCAGAAGGGATCAAGAACGCCGACAAGGGCTGTTCCTTGTCCTGGAAAATCATGGAGGTCGAGTAATTGGAAGCCGGCGAAACCGGGCGTACGGAGAGCCCCTTCAATGTCTGCTTTGTAGCAAAGTGTTTGCAGGTGTCCTGATGCAAACAGGAAATCGTCTGCTAAGTCAGCCATGTGATGTTCTTTCAAGGTTTCCTGAAATATCTCGAAGTTTTTAGCTTTCAGTACTCCTGTGTATTTTTCTATTTCTTTGAAATTCGGATAGACACACCACTGTCCGACTTCGTGGCTGACAGTCGGCATATTTTTCCGGATAATGTCGGCAAAGTCAAAGTCAGTACGGGGTTGTTGTGCGTTGATGATACTGTTCATACCTTCTCCCCAACGTTGGATGCGTGGTTCCATAGGATCCCAATAGTCGGCGTTTTCAACATAAGGCCAGCCACCGGCACTTGTATAGACGCGGTGGAGGTCTTTTGATTTCCAATAATCTATCAGGCCTGACAAATATGTAGCCTGATTGGCTCCTCCCGGCTCGTTACCGTAAGCCATCATACAGAAAGAAGGATGATTACCGTACTCTTTCAGGATGCGGTCGCTTTCGTCATGGAACCATTGGTCGGAGTAACCTCCGTCACCAACTGTTGCCCAGCCTGCGCATTCGACTTGTAGGTAAATACCCATGCTGTCTGCTACTGCGAAAGCTGCTTCCGGTGGACACCAGGAATGGAAACGGACATGATTTAGACCGTGTGCTTTGCATTGGTTATATATTTTTGCCCAGTAAGTATTGTCCATTGCCGGATAGCCTGTTAGTGGGAATATACAACATTCCAGAGTCCCGCGAAGGAATACTGGTTGTCCGTTTATTTCGAAACGCGTACCGTTCGCCTTAAACTCTCGGAGACCGAATGTGCGGCATTGTTCTTCTTTATTTTCGCCGTTTTTGATAACTGCACGTAAGGTGTAAAGGTTCGGAGTGTGTTCAGACCAGAGCTGAGCGTCATCACCCATTGCTAGAGTGGCCTCCTGTATTATACCGGAACCAGAAGTGATCTCTATTTTGTAAGGTTTGCCAACGATACTTCCATTTTTCTTCTCTATCTGAAGAAGTAGGGAAGAACCGTTCGTTCCGATTGTTCCGTCCAACGAAACTATAGCTTTGATCGTTTTGTTTGTGATATTCGGGTAAATCTGTATATCGTCTATGTAGAGGGACGGTTTGGCTGTCAGGCTGATTGTCCCGATGACACCATTCCAGTTCGATTGGGTATGGTCGGATACACTGTGTGCGTTTGTGCCCACTTCTATATTTACCCGGTTATCTACGCGGAGAGTTAACGTGTGTTTTCCGGGGGACAATTCATTAAAAGTGTGTCTGTACGGAGTGGACAGTGATTCGTGTTTCCCCATTTCCATGCCATCCAGAAAGAGCGTCGTTTCCCAGTGCGTGCGTTCCAGTTCGAGTTCTATCGGGCGGCCGTTCCATGAAGCGGGTATCTCTACTTCCTTCTGATACCATGCAACTCCTACATAATGCTTGTCCGGGTTCAGCCAGAAAGGAACTTTGATATTTCCCGGCTGACGGAATTTCTCATATTGGGGAGCGTCATACCATGATCTGTCGACGATTTGTCCGGTCCAGGGTGTTTCTATTCCGACATTGTCGCCATATCCTTGTTCCTGTAATGAACCGGGCAGATGAATTGTGTCGTTTAAAGATTTATTATACCATTGTTCTGTTAATCCGATGTCATTAGGATCGAGGGCAAATAGCCATTTCCCTTGCAGGGATTGTTTGTCATCAACCTGACGACAGGCCATTAGAGATAAAAAGATAAATAGGACTGATAAGTACTTTTTCATGAGTATTTAATAATATGTGAAATTATGATGCAAAGGAATCGTGTTCTCGATAAAAAATCAATAGATAATATACTCTTATAGATGGATTATATTCTGATTTGGGTAATAGTTTTTCATTTATTTATGTGGTAATAACTAAAAATACCGGCGGAAATAGAAAAATCTATAAAACGCCGGCGTTTCTAGTATGAATTATTTAGATAGGATCTGGATTTGTGCAGGTTTTAATCCCGGACTATCCACTTTAATCTTAATATTTCCTTTTTCTCCGGTTTTTGCTTTGACAATAGCCAAGGCTAATCCATTGAATGCTTCCCGTTGATTACTTTGGAATGGGACAAAGCTGGTCGGATCCCCGTTATCTGTCGCAACTAATTCTCCGCAACCGGTTACATCTATTTTTAGTTTGTGGTTTGCAGTTGGAACTAGGTTACCAGATTCATCTTCTATTCTGATTGTGATAAAGGCATATTCATAACCGTCATTGGAGATAATCTGCTTATCTGAAACCGAAGTGATTTTAAATGCTTCTGTTGTTGTTTGTATCTCATCTTCAGCCCAGATTTTATCATTTTTATAAGCTATGACTTTTACTGTTCCGGGTTCATAGACAACATTATCCCAAACGAGTCTGAAATCTTTACCTTCTTTTTTTACTTTTCGTCCGTAACTCTTATTATTCACAAATAATTCAGCTTCAGTACCGGAAGTGTATACGTGTACCGGTACGATTTTATCTATTCTATCCGGCCAGTTCCAGTGAGGGAAAATATGTGCCATAGGTAGTTCCGGACGCCAGTGTGCCTGATAAATATAATATCTGTCTTTAGGGAAACCGGCAAGGTCTACGATTCCGAAATAACTGCTTCTAGATGGAGGCTGGAGTCTTTTTAGTTCTTCTAGTTTTTTTTCTAATTCAGCTTTTTTGCCAGGGTCGGTTCGGAAGTTCAGCAAATTGGTGTTGTCTGAATTGAATGGAGTAGGTTCTCCCAGGTAGTCAAATCCTGTCCATACATATTCGCCCAACAAATGGGGATATTCAGCGTTTGTTGCAAATTGTTTGTCGGGTGTACAACCCCAACCTGGATGATCGACATCGTAAGAAGATATTTGAAAGTCTTTTCTTATTTCTCCATCGAAGTAATATACTCCACGTGTGCTGACACAAGAAGATGTTTCAGTACCGACTGTCGGTTTATCTTTATAACGTTCGTCCGCATCCCATTTGGCTTGTTGCTGAAAAAAGTAATTGACCCCCATGATATCCAGAGCTGTGCTGGCTCCGGATTCGCGTCCTCCGTCGGGATCATTATATCCGTTAGTTACCGGACGTGTTTTATCCATGGATTTAACTATATCCACTAAATGTTTGGTCATTTCGACATTTCTCTGTTCCATCACTTCGTTGCCGATCGACCAGACGAATACGGATGGGTGATTCCTATCTCTGAAAACCAGAGCCTTCAAGTCTTTTTCATGCCATTCGTCGTATAGTTTATTATAATCCCATTCCCTTTTACCTTTCGCCCATGCATCAAAAGCTTCGTCCATAATGAGTATGCCCATTTTGTCTGCAAGTTCCAGTAATTCCGGCGCTGGCGGATTGTGTGAAGTTCGAATGGAGTTACATCCCATTTTCTGCATAATTTCAATCTGGCGGATAAGTGCACTTTTATTGAAAGCTGCTCCTAAAGCTCCCAGGTCATGATGGTTACATACCCCTTTGATTTCTATCTTTCTGCCGTTAAGAAAGAAACCGTTGCGGCTAAATTCGATTGTCCTTATTCCGAAAGGGGTATAATAACAATCATCAGTTTTACCATCGACAATGATCCGGGTTTGAGCAACATATCTGTTAGGTGATTCTATATCCCATTTTTTATAGTTTGTAATTTTATTTGACTGTGATATTTTACCGGATGTGTGAGCAACCAATTGAATATCTTCGTTTTCAAAAGATAGTACTTTTTTACCAAATAGGTCGTTCGCGTTTATCTCGAAGATATCGGTTACAACTTTGGCTTTAACTGCTGTTTCCTGATTATTTTCGATCTCGATTTCCAAATTGATTTGTGCTGACTGGTCAGTAATATCAGTTGTTGTTATAAATGTCCCCCAGTGAGCTACGTGCGTTTTTCCTGTTTTTACTAACCAGACGTTTCTGTAAATTCCTGCTCCCGGATACCATCTGGAATCCCATTTTTCTGTATTAGTCCGTACCGCGAGCACATTTTCTGCATCGGATTTAATAAACGGGGTTAAATCCAAGCGGAACGAATTGTATCCGTAAGGCCAGCCCCCGATATATTGGTCGTTTAGCCATACTTCGGCATACGCCATAACACCGTCGAAATCAATATAAATCTGTTTGCCGGCATCTTCTTTGGAGAGTTTGAACGATTTGCGATACCAACCGATACCTTGAAAAGGTAATCTTCCTGTATTACCGGCCAAATCCATGCGGAAAGGACCTTCAATACCAAAATCATGTGGTAAAGTCAATTTCCTCCAATTTGAATCATTCAAGTCCGTACCCGATAAATTTTGAGGTTCTTCGATACGGTTACCGTCGGCTTGTAAACCGTAACGATAAAACTTCCAGTCGTTGTTAAATAGTTCGACTTCTGCATTTCCCTGGCGGATCATCTTTGTTTTTTCTTTGGCAAAACAAGTAAAGGCCAATGTCGTAAGTAGATACAGGATGAAATATTTTTTCATATTCTTCTATTTAAATGAAAAGAGATGCTACAAAAAATACTATTTAAGACTTTTGTAGCATCTTCTTTATTCGTTTTTTAAATATCGTCGGCCGGTTGACTGGCAGTTAATGGCCAGCCCGGATTCTGATAAATAGGGGAATCGGAATAATCCGTTTCTTTAGCAGTAATCATAAAATGTTGGATAGCGATCGGAGACAGGTAATGTGCCATTTTCCATGTATATCCGTCATATGCTAAAGTTCTAGCGATCTGGTAAGGTCTGACATATTTACTCAATGCAGGGTCGGATACATTTGCATTTGAGTTATCTACCCCATAAATAAGTTCGTAAGTCTTGTCCTCTTTGGCTGCTTCTGCATATTTTGCCGGATAATAATCTCCCCATATTTTAAAACCTTCAATGAAATAAGGAGTGGTCATTAACTGGTCAAGCGAACGCCATCTTCTCAGATCATCTGTGCGGTAACCTTCGGCCATGAATTCACAAGCTCGTTCACGACGGATGTTATAGAGAGTTTTGTCAACCAATTTTCCGGCTGAATAAGCGCTCCAGTTGGCAGCTGCTTCTTTTTGCATATCGGTAGCATCGATAGTTTTTTGTATATCCTCATCTACTCCGGCTCTTTTGCGGATGGCCTTCCAATAAACTGTTGCTTTTGCATCCAGTGTGTTGTGTCGTTCATAATATGCTTCAATATAATTCAGATAGGCTTCTGCTGAACGGTATACTATACAACCGTTATATCCTCCCCAGTTGTCACAAAGCGCTTTGTCCGGATTAACACCTTTGCGATTAGTGTATCCTGTATTATAGCGGAATTGTTCGGAACCACTGGTAATATTAGGCAGGAACGGTTCTTTGATGACGCCGTGAGATCCCATATCTGTATTGATCCACATGTTTAACTGTCCCGGTTCTTTTAGGAACAGGAAAGCACGTTCATCCCGGTCTTTTTTCACATCAGAGATTGATTCGTCTCCGTGATATCCGCTTCCCTGAGCATAATAAGGCAGACCGTTTGCCATCAGATAACTGTCAACCATTCCGCGGGTTACACCGATACCCAGATTTGCTGTACTGGAATTGACCGGAATATTATTAGTTACACCAAGTCCTTTGTCATAAGCTTTCCATAACAATACCTCTTCATATCCGGACATATCGATAGCTCCATACATTTCAACAAAAGGATTCGATTCGCCCGGGCCTTGCGGTAATATACCTGTATTGGGGGTTAATCCAAAAGCTGAAGCCACGTTGTCGGATGCTTCGATTGCCTGATCCAGGAACCAATTGATTTCGTTGTCTATGCTGCCTGATTGGAACTGATAGTTTGCATTATACTCTTTTGCTGCTCCCGGCCATCCCGGTCCATTGGGAACAAATGCCGTTCCTTTGAAATACTTCAGCCAGGTTCCTTCGAATAGAGCAACTCTTGATTTCAATAATTGGGCAACCGGTTTACTTAGACGGTTCTTTTTTCCATCCGGCGATGTTGGTTTCATCAGCATGATCGCTGAATCGAGATCGGAAATAATAAAACGGGCAACCTCTGTTCGGGGTAAACGTTTGCTGGCTGTAATAAGGATTTCCTTGTCATCCGGATAAGTTGTAGTGACAATAGGAGAGTCTCCTATATCTACTAACTTATTGAAATGCTGGAGTGCTCTGAAGAAATACATTTCACCGATATAATGATTAATCATTTCTTTATTTCCGGATATTTGTTTTTGCTCGTTACGAGGTAAAACCGTGTTCAGGAAATAATTGATGTTGTATAAGTCTCCAAATCCCCAGCTGCCACCGGTTGCCGGTACTTTCCATTCTCCGGCTACGTATTTTCCGGGCACTGATATACCGGCTTGTATGTCTGTTTGGTTATCGCTGTCAAAAGGATCTTTGACGGGCAAGGCTCCATATTGATTGATAGAATAGGCTTCCAGTTGTGATTCTTCCCATAAATAGTTTTCGGGAGTTACGCTGGATGGTGGCACAATATCTAACTGGTCATCACAAGATGTGGTAAACAGCAGGCTTCCGATGAATGATATTCCTATATATAGATTTGCTAATTTCATTTTTTACGAATTAAAAGTTAACGTTTATACCTAAAGAAACAGTTTTAAACAAAGGATATCCAATACTGGATGTTCCACCTCCAAGTGTTTCGGGATCGAATATTTTATTCAACTTTGTTCCTGTCCACAGATTTTCTGCGGAAAGGAATACCCTGAATTTGGAGATTGCTATTTTTTGCATGAGAGAATTTGGGAGCGTATAACCTACAGAGATGTTTTTTAATCTGATATAAGCACCATTCTGCAAATATTGGGTTTGTGTATTTTGATTTTTCGATGAGTTATCAAGTGGACGCGGATAATAAGAGTCTATATTAAGTCCCATTATATGATCCGGGTCATTCCTGAAATAATCCATATGTTCCTCAAAAGCAACAGAACGCCATATATAGCCACTATAACCAAAGAAATTGTAGCTACCTTCCCAGAAATCACGTTTCATTACTCCCTGGAAGAACAGACTGATATCAGCGCCTTTCCATGCTGCGGCCAGGTTCAATCCGAAACGGAACCGGGGAGTATTATTACCGATTACTTTTAAATCTCCATGGTCATTTAAAGTGTTGCTGCCATTGTTGATGACGCCGTCTCCGTTTAGGTCTTTGTACATAATATCTCCTGCCTCCCACTGGCTGCCGAGTGGTTGCTGTCCTCCGTTCGGAAGTGTAGCCAGGTGTTTATCCATTTCTTCCTGTGTTTTCGCAATACCGATTGTTTCATATCCCCAGATTTCACCAACATTTTGTCCGGAATAATATTTTCCCAGGTCGTACGTCTCATTCGGATAACTGGTGATAGTTGTCTGGTTGTCAGATAGGTTGAATGCAACCTGATAGTTGATACCATTGGATAGTTGATCCTTCCATAGCAAATTGATTTCCCATCCTTTTGTTCTCAAGTCTGTATTGTTTGTTTTAGGAACTGCTGTACCTAGGATAGCGGGAAGTTCCGGAGCCGGACCGATCATGTTTTTGGTGTCACGCTGGTACCAGTCGAAATTGGCTGTCAGGCGGTTATTGAACATACCCAGGTCGAAACCAAAATCAAGAGTGCTGATTGTTTCCCACGTCTGTGTAGAACTGATGATGCCTGGTGCATTAGCCGTATTCGGTTTCTTTCCGTTAACGAGCCAACCACCGTTTGAAGTACCCAACGGCATTGTTACATAGGTTGGGTACAGAGAACTTGTGTTTTGATTTCCCAGCACACCGTATGAGCCACGTACTTTTAGCGTGTTAGCAATCTCAGTCCAGTCGCTCCAGAATTCTTCCTGAGCGATATTCCAACCGGCAGAAACGGAAGGGAACATTTTCCAACGTTTGTCGCTTCTGAAACGTGAAGTTCCGTCTGTACGAAGATTCGCTTCAAGTAAGTAACGGTCTTTATAGTTGTAGTTAATACGTCCGAAGAAACCGGCTACGGCCCATTTATCTTTAGAACCGCTGACAGAGGGAGGTGCAGTTTTACCACTTCCGTCCGTTCCGTTTGTAATATCAATAACATCCATTCCCGGAACCATGATACCGTTACGCATGGCACTGAATCCATTGCTCCAGGATTGTTCGGACTGGAAACCTAACATAATTTTGAAATCGTGTCCGCTATCAAGCTTATGAGAGTAGGTCGAGTAAACATTAGGATTCAGGTAATCTCCGGATGTTGCATATTCTCTAACTTCGGTATTGTCGGAATTAGGAATAACATCTCCGGCTACGTTGTGGTTATATGTTTTCTGAGTATCCCAATGATTGCGGTATTTGGATGACCAGTAATTCAATTCTCCTGTGATTGTCCAGTTTTTTATAGGAGTCACGGTTACTTGTAATTGCTGGCTCATGTGATCCATTTGAGTTTTATCTCTACCACCTTCTTTAATACCCAAAGCAGGAGAGGGACTGCTGAAAAGATGACCATTGTCATCATATACCGGTAAAACAGGCCATGTCTGATACCCCATTGCTCCGATATATCCCATACGTGCAGGACGATCGTAATCGGAACGAGTGAATCTAACACCGTATTTAACGTGTACACGTTCTGATAATTGAGCCGCCAGTTTGATGTTGGTTGCATACCTTTTGTAAGTATCTTCGCTTAGCTTCATTAAACCTGTTGAGTTCAGGTAATTCAGAGAAGCATAAGCCTGTAGCTTTTCGGAACCTCCGGTCAGACTGGCTGTATGTTCCTGTGAGAATGACCAATTGCTGTAGATAACATCCCACCAGTCAACGTTGTCGTTTGCATAGTCATATCCGTCACCCCAGTTTGCCGGATTGTTGGGGTCAGGAATATTGTTAGTCGTAATTTTACCATCCATATAATCTTTGATGCGCTGCATACGTTCCGGGGTGAATTTACCCGTACCCTTCGCGTTGATGGCGGCATCATTGAAATAGGTTGCAAAACGGTAAGAGTCTACCATTTTAGGACGTTTGATCGGAGTATTCCAGCGGAATGAATCATTGTAGTTTACAACGAATCGACCGCTTTTTCCAGTTTTGGTGGTAACAAGTATAACACCAAAAGGAGCTCTTGAACCATAAATGGAAGAGGCTGCTGCATCTTTTAATACAGAAATACTTTCAATATCCTGCGGGTTCAACATATTAATATCTCCTTCCATTCCATCTATAAGGATAAGCGGATCACCTTTTGAACCCTCACCGATAGTAGTCATACCACGTACATTGATAGAAGGCGCCTGGTCCATTGTTCCATCTGTTTTTGTGATATTTAATCCGGGCATTACACCTTGCAGCATCATAGCTACATTCTGTACGGGTCTGTCTTCGAATGTTTCAGAAGAGGCTGTTGCTACAGCACCTGTTAAATTGACTTTTTTCTGGGTGCCAAAACCAACAACGACAACTTCATCCAGGCTTTGAGCATCTTCTTTTAATACAATGTCAATTTTATTATTGTCTCCAACCTCGATCTCTTTCGTTATATAACCAATGTAAGAGATGACCAGCGTTGATTTTTTAGGAGCATCAATACTGAATTTTCCATCTATATCGGAAATGGCACCCGTAGTAGTTCCTTTTATGGAAATATTAGCACCAATGATAGGCTGGTCTGATTCATCTTTGATGATACCTTGTACTTTGTTCCCTTGTTGAGGGGCTATGTTTACCTCTTTTTTAGAAAGGATAATCTGACGGTCAACAATTTCGTATTGAATATCCGTATTCTCAAATAATTGGTTCAAGACATGGTGGATATTTTGTTTTTTGACCTGAATATTTACAGTCTTACTGACATCAAGCGTATTGTCTGTGAAGAGGAAAGAGAATTCTGTTTCCTTTTCAATCTGTTCTAATACTTGTTCAACTGTTTTGTTGGATAGTTTGAATGACAATGCTGTTGATTGTGAATAGGCCTGTTCTGCTTTGATTTGAAAAATCATTATAAACAATAAAAATATACCTATTCTCATTTTTCTACAAGTTTTTAAGAAAAAAAGGGATCCTGTATCCCCGAAATAATTCTGGAATTTCATAATTTTGTTATTGAATTTTCGATGTTAATTATTTCTTTGGATGATGTGCCAAAGAGATGATTTTCTCAACAAGGGCGAGTTGCACCTCGCTCTTGTTTTTTTAGTGCTTTTCATGTTCTAAATCATAGGCATTCTATATTAAAGTTAAATAATCATGATTATTTAAGCCAAACATCAATTTGCTGTTTGGCAAATGTTGTATCGTTATTTTGTTTTAACGAATTAACCTTCCATTTAATGGGGGCAGCGCTTTCAAGATAGCCGAATATCTGGTGAATCGTTTCATCTGTAAATGTGGCCCAGAATTTATATTGTTTCTTTGACGGATTGTTATGAACTACAATATTTACATTGAATTTATGTCCTAAGATTTTAAGTGCTTCTTCCAGTGTAGTGTTTCTAAATACGATCTTACCGTCTTTCCAGGCGGTCGCTTCATATAGGTTGACTTGTTTGACATTGTATTCCTGAGTTTTCTTATTATAGAATAGTTTTTCTCCAGGTTTTAAGTTTGTCATGAAATTGTCAAACGAATGGATGTCGACTTTACCTTCGACAAGGGTCGCTTCTATTTCATCTCGGTCATCATAGGTATTTACATTGAATTGTGTTCCATGTGCCATCACTTTAATACCCGAGGTTGTAGAGACAAAGAAAGGGTGTTCTTTATCTGAATTGACTTCGAAATATCCTTCTCCCGTAAGTTCTACCTCTCGTGTCTTTCCCTTGAATATTGCTGGATAACGGAGCGTACTACCTCCGTTCAGGCACACTTTTGAATGGTCCGGTAATTCTAACCGAGTAATCATTCCGTGTGAAGAATTTACTTCTACATATTGTATCTCTTCTTCGGAACCATAATTATTGCTGTTCATTAATAAATGGCCGAGAGTCAATGTTGATATAAGTAAAGGTAGTGTGAGTATGGCTGCTATACGAGATAATGTATTTATCCATATTCTTTTACTTTTTCTTCTCTCCAGTTTTTTATTTACAGTTTGAAAACCTTTCTGGGGATCGAATGCGTAATAACTATCGAGTAAATGCTTTAATTGATGTGCTTTACATACCTTATCGAACTCCAGACGATTTTCATCCGATTCATTCAACCAGGCCTCTACCAAACGGGTTTCTTCTGATGTTGTCCCCTTTTGGATATATTTTATCAACAAGATTTCTATTTCAAACGGATCGATATTGTTCATTTTTTTTGAGTCGATTAGACAAAAATACTCCTTTATGTATATAGGACAATTACGATTGGAAAAACCGCCAGTAAATATTCTGTTTTTTTAAAAAATATTCAATACATTTGTATCTGTATGAATTTAACCTCTCAAATAGCAGACCCGGACAGTCTATTATGGAAGATTGCCATTAATGACGATAAAAATGCTTATCGGACACTTTTCGATCTTTTTTATCAACCTCTTTGTGTCTATGCAAGACGTTATGTGGATGAGCATGAGGTGATAGAAGATTTTGTTCAGAATGTTTTTGTTATGTTATGGGAAAATCGGAAAGATCTAAAGATAGAATCGTCTGTCAGGAATTATTTGCTGGTGAGTGTGAAAAACCAATGTTTAAACTATTTGAAGCACGAAGGATATAAACAGAGTTATATTGAGGCCTATTTGTCGAAGAGTTCGAATGCAGGAAATTATGATGAATTATATTTATTGACCGAATTGCAGGAGTTGTTAAATGAAGCATTGTCAAAACTTCCTGAAACGTATCGGATTATATTCGAAATGAGTAAACTGGAAAATAAAAGTAATATAGAAATTGCCGAAACATTACAAATACCTTTACGTTCTGTAGAACGTTATAAAGCAAAAGTAATGGAGGCTTTGAAAAAAGATTTGAAAGATTATCTCCCTTTGTTACTTTGTTTTTTGAATTAGAGTTTTTAGTAGTTTGTTTAATTCGGTCCTTTCAAAATAAAAGTAGGTCCAAAATGATTTAGACCTACTCTTCATTTATTATTTTGTTGGTTACTTACAGCCATTCTTTCATAAACGCATCCATTTCTTCCGCATGTTCTTCCAGGCTTTGCAGCAGTTTGAACTGGGCTTTTGTACGGATCAGATTATGTTTCGGGCTGTGGATCTTATAATATGTATCACCGTTGATATAGTCTGTCAGGAAGCGTACGGTCTGCATGTAAGTCAGCAGGCGCCCACCATAAGGAAGTAGGCTGATTTCGAGCGGAGAAAGGAATGCCTTGGCTGTTTCCATGTAACCACGGGTATAAGCCTTAAAGATATCCATGTTTACATTTACATTGTCCAGATTTTCATCATCTTCGGCACCTGTATTGGCACCTGTACGGATAAAGTCACCGATATCGGACAATACGAATCCCGGCATTACCGTATCCAGGTCGATTACACAAAGTACCTTGTCGGTATCGGCATCGAACATCATGTTGTTAACCTTCGTGTCGCAATGGTTGGTACGTTTCTGCAACTTGCCTTCACGGTACAGACGTTCCTGAATGCACATTGCTTCGGCACGTTTTTCGATTTCTTCTATCAAGTCTTTTACTTCTTCCAGGCGTCCGGCAGCGTTAGCCTTTACTGCATCATGGAATTGTTCCAGACGGAATTCCATATTGTGGAAGTTAGGAATTGTTTCTCCCAGTGAACCTTCGGGCAGGTCTGCCAGCATAGACTGGAAATCACCGAAAGCCTTACCGGCTTCGTATGAGAGTTCCGGAGTTACTTCTTCGTAGCTTTTGCTGTTGGGGATGAACAAGCATACACGCCAATAGCTGTCACCATCGAAATAATATGGTTTACCTTCTTTGGTCGGAAGGAAAGTCAGCACTTTGCGATCGATATCGCTTTCGCCTTTAGCTTCCAGTTTTTTGCGGATATGAGTCGTTACAATATTGATATTGTTCTGTAACATATCTACATTGGTAAAAATTAGATGGTTGATACGTTGTAATACGTATTTGATCTCGCCTTTTTCGTTTGTTACTTTCAGCGTGTCGTTAATGTGTCCGTTTCCGAAAGGTTCAGCGGAAACAACTTTTTCTGCCAGTGTGAACTGGTCGAGAATGTTCAGTAATTCTTCTTTTGTTTTTGCCATGGTATTTATTAATTGACAATTGATAATTGACTATTGAAAACAAGTTGTTGTTGTACTCTTTTCAATCATGCTTGCAAATGTAAAAATAATCTTTGACAAAATAAAAAAGGCAACGAGTCTGTTCGCTGCCTTTTTTATAAATTCATTTTGAATTGTTAATTGAACTTTGTCAATCTACAATTATTTTTTGTTGCGGTTACCGTAACGGCTCATGAACTTATCAACACGTCCTGCTGTATCCACCAGTTTAGATTTACCAGTGTAGAACGGGTGAGAAGTGTTAGAAATTTCGACTTTTACCAACGGATAAGTAACACCGTCGATTTCGATAGTTTCTTTTGCATTGATAGTTGAACGAGTGATAAATACATCTTCGTTTGACATGTCCTTGAATACTACAGGACGATAGTTTTCAGGATGAATTCCTTTTTTCATTGCTTCTTTATCTAATTTAATTTATACTCTTATTAGTTTGGTAACCGGTAAATTGGCTTGCAAAGGTATGGATTTGCTTCAAACTAACAAAGAAAATCGAACTATTTTTTCCGAAGGCGTTACTTTTGTATTATTTTATATGCTTAAAAGCATAAAGTTTTCAGAGAGTTCTTATCTTTGTGCAGAATTTTCAATCATTAACGTAATAATATATACTACAATGGTAAATTACAAAGATTTAGGTTTGGTGAACACAAAAGAAATGTTCGCTAAAGCCATCAAAGGCGGATATGCAATTCCGGCTTTCAACTTCAATAACATGGAACAGATGCAGGCTATCATCAAGGCTGCTGTTGAAACAAAATCTCCGGTTATCCTTCAGGTTTCTAAAGGTGCTCGTCAGTATGCTAATGCAACACTGTTGCGTTACATGGCTCAGGGTGCAGTTGAATATGCAAAAGAATTAGGCTGTCCGAATCCTCAGATTGTTCTGCACCTGGATCACGGTGATACATTTGAAACTTGCAAGAGCTGTATCGACTCAGGTTTCTCTTCTGTAATGATTGACGGTTCTCACCTGCCTTATGAAGAAAACGTAGCTTTGACTAAGAAAGTTGTTGACTATGCTCACCAGTTCGATGTAACAGTTGAAGGTGAACTTGGTGTATTGGCTGGTGTTGAAGACGAAGTTTCTTCAGATCATCACACATATACTGACCCTGAAGAAGTAATCGATTTCGCTACTCGCACAGGTTGCGATTCTTTGGCTATCTCAATCGGTACTTCTCACGGTGCTTACAAATTTACTCCGGAACAGTGCCACATCGACCCGAAGACTGGCAAAATGGTTCCTCCTCCATTGGCATTCGAAGTATTGGATGCAGTAATGGAAAAACTTCCGGGATTCCCTATCGTTCTTCACGGTTCTTCTTCTGTTCCTGAAGAAGAAGTTGAAACAATCAACAAATTCGGTGGTGCTTTGAAGGCTGCTATCGGTATTCCTGAAGAAGAATTGCGTAAGGCAGCTAAATCTGCTGTTTGCAAGATCAACATCGACTCAGACTCTCGTCTGGCTATGACTGCTGCAATCCGTAAGACTTTCGCTGAAAAACCGGCTGAATTCGACCCACGTAAATATCTGGGCCCGGCTCGCGATAACATGGAAAAACTGTACAAGCACAAAATTCTTAATGTACTTGGTTCAGACAACAAACTTTAATCAGATAACGGATTAAATATATTAGGAAGCCATCCCGTGTTTGCGGGGTGGCTTTTTGTTTTTCTCCTTTTTTATTGTATAAATATAAAATTAAATATTTTATTATTTGTAAGTTTGTAATTGAATTTTAAGCTTTCTCATGATAACTGGCAAAGTATAAATGGAGCAGAAAATAAGAGAGTTCGATAAGTGGTATGAACAATATGTTGATGAATTGTTTTCGTATGGAATGGCATTCGGTATGGAGAAAGAATATGTGCTGGATGTCATACATGATGTTTTTTTACATTTATACGAATCGGTAAATAAAATAGAAATGCCTGATAATCCCAAGTTTTATTTACTCCGTTCTCTTAAAAACAGAATTATATCCTCTAAACAAAAGAATTTCAATTTATTAAGTATTGATGACAATATGGAATATGAGTTCCAGATTAAGGTTGATGCACTTGCATTACTGGAAGATGAGGAGGAACGGTTGGCTTATGAAGAACAACTGGATAATTTATTCCGTTTATTGACCAATAAACAACGTGAGGTTGTTTACTTGCATTTTATGCAGGAACTGAGTTATCAGGAAGTAGCGGAAATTCTTCATATAACGCCTAAAAGTGTACGTAAAATTATTTATCGTGCGTTGGAACGTATGCAAGGAGGAGTAGCTCCTTTATGGTTAGTCTTTATTTTTCTGGCTGAATCGTAAAAAAGGAAAAGGGTAACCCCATATGGAATTACCCTCCCGAATTAAAAACTCATCTGTAGTATTAATCTATTTATTGGTCTTTATTTGTCCCAGAATGGTGCCTGAACAAGCGTCGGGTCCTTATCTATCTCTTCCTGATAAATTGGATACCAATAGAATTTACGTTCATAAACCCGTTTGATGTATTGTGTACGGACGAAGAATGCTTTGGGGTTATTCGGGTCATCAGACAATTCTGTTCCGCTGAAATTCATGCCATACATTGGCTGGTCCAAGACTTCTTCCGCTTTTTTCCATCGGCGCAGATCAAAATAGCGGATACCATTTTCACAACACAATTCTACACGGCGTTCATGATAAATAGCCTGTCTGACTTCTTCCTGGCCGTTTAAAGGAATCTTGTTGAAACCATTGCTGTCAATTCCGGTTCCATATTGCGGAACGCCTGCACGTTCACGAATCAGGTTCAGGTATTTTAAAATGTCCGCGTTACCCGGATCACATTCATTTAATGCTTCGGCATAATTCAGGTAAGCTTCCCCTAAACGATAAAGTATTCCCGGGCGATATGGATGTATATTATCACGCTGGTTTTGTTCCAAAGAAACTTTTTTACGATTCAGATAACCATTTTGAGGAGCATCGTGTGTGGGGCCACCGTCTTGTTCGTTAGACATCATTTGTACTTCGCGGTTGGCTTGATGGTACCATTGCCGGTTCCACATAACGGTCAGATAGAAACGAGGTTCCCGGTTGATATACATATTATATGTGCCAGTAGCTGCAACCTGATTGTAAGTATTGCCGTCTGTACCGACAGAATCGACTGTTGCTCCCGGGCAATTGCGATACAGGTTGTATTTGGTTTTGCGGATATCTGGCTGGTCGGAGAAACCACGCTCTGTATAACCTGACTTTTCATTGATAACCGGCGAACCATAGTTACTTTTATAACCGGTAATGGGTAATGAACCATCTTTCATGGAGAAGGCATCGACTAATGTCTGATAAATACCTAATCCTCCGTTACCGGATGCTCCGCGTGGAGTAGCATGTTTTTCAAATTCACTGAAGTTACTGTCTGAACGAACGAATAATGCTTCCGGATTCACATCTCCACGCAGGAATAGCACGTTATAGCAGGACATGAAAGGATCGATGCTCCCGTCTGCATTATATTCGCGTACCAAGTCGTGACCGGCAGCATGGGCTGCCTCTATCAATTCCTTGCAGGCATCTGCCGCGCGGTTCCATTTGCTGGCGTCATAAGTCTGGCTAAAACGATCTTTACCGTCATAGTTTTTAAATCCATTATACCATTCATTGCCGTTGACCAGCGGGCTGGCTGCAAACAATAACATACGGGCACGGACTGCGAGGCACATAATGGATGTGGCACGTCCATAGAACTGTGTCGATTCGCTTAGCCAGGAAGTCGGCAGTTTTTTTGATAGGCTGACTAATTGTCCGTCAATCCAGTCAACCATTTCGTCGAAAGGTATCTGCCCACGCATTAAATTGGGATCATTGACATCTGCCAATCCGTCGAAGAAAGGAACACTGCCGTATGCTTCAATCATCATCCAGTAATAATAGGCAATCAGAAAGCGGCATTCATCTTTCATTCTTTCTATCTTTTCTTCTGTAACTCCCTGATCCGGAAGTGCATGAGCATTTTCAATAAACTGGTAGGCAGAACGGATACGTACAGGGCATTGACTCCATACCGCTCCGTCCCAGGAGGAACTTGTAAACCATTGTCCAATTACGAAATTCAGTGTATTACCCCACCACTGATACCAACGTTGGGAAGGATCGAGGTCATCTCCCATACTGTCATAACCATAATCTCTCAACAGACTCCAGTAAGGGTCAGGAACCCTGTTATAAACCCCGGAGAGCCAGTCCTCGGTTCTGGTTTTATCGTTAAATACCATTTCCATTGTTAGTGTATCATCCGGTGCATTATCCAGATAATCCGTACAACTATTGAGGGATAAGCCTAAAAATGATAAGCCAATATATTTGAGTAGTTTCATTTTCTATATGTTTTATATTTATTACTCTGTTAGAAATTAATATCCAGTCCGAAAGAGAAGGATTTCATGATCGGGTATTTAGCTCCGTTTGCCGTGTCCAACTCCGGGTCCCAAAGATCGAAGGAGGAGAAAGTGAAGAGGTTGGAACCTTTGGCATAGAGGCGGATATTGGCAAGGCCGACCGAATTAATCCAGTGTTTGGGAAATGTGTAACCGATTTCTATATCTTTCATCCGGAGCATGCTCATGTTACGCAACCACCAGGTCGAATTTTGGCTGTTGTTGGCGTTTGTTCCATAACTTAAACGCGGGTAGAAGGCATCCTGTTTCGGGTTTTCCTGGGTCCAACGATCGTTGTAGTTGGTCAGGATGTTACCCATAGATCCTTGGGAAGCTCCTGGTAAGAAATTGGAAACAACGCCTCCGATAAAACGATAAGTCTGCCCGTTCCCCTGAAAGAAGATATTGAAGTCTACATTTTTATAACGAGCTGTTGCTCCGAAGCCATAGACAATTTCTGGATTGACGGTTCCGCCCATTGCCTTCTCATCCTTATTAGTGATAACGCCATCACCGTCGATGTCCATATATTTAATATCTCCCGGACGGATAGCGCTGAAAGTTTGTGCCGGTATACCTTCTTTTAAAACCAGGTCCCCTTTTTCATTTGTAGTGAAATCATCTTCTGTGAATAATCTTTCGGCAACGAGGCCAAATAATTCATTGACAGCTCTTCCGGTACGTTGACGATTTGTTCCGATAACTCCCATCGCTTCATCCATTTCAATAATTTCGTTGTGTGCATAAGTGAAAGTTCCGCGAAAACCCACGTGCAGGTCTTTATTGAACTGTTTATTGTAAGTTAATGAAAGATCTATACCTGTGTTGTTCACTTTACCGTAGTTAGCCCATGGTGTTTTACGGAAACCTGCAGATGTCGGGATATTATTACGTTGCATGAAAATATCACGGCGCTGTTCCTTGAACCAGTCTGCCTGTAATTCCAAAGCGTTCCAAAGACCTAATTCTATACCGACATTTAGTTTTTCTACGGTTTCCCATTTCAAATCTGTCACACCAAATTCTCCCTCAAAGCGGGAGGAACGGTTGTAATCGTTGTTTACACCCCATTTATATGATCCATCCGTGTCTATTGTTGGTAGGAAAGCGAAGCGGCGTCCGTCCAATTGGTCGTTACCGGTCAACCCCCATGATGCGCGGAATTTGATTTTAGAGAAAGTCTCTTTGAATTGTTCCATGAATTTTTCTTCCGAAAGCATATAGCCGACGGCGACAGAAGGGAAGAATCCGTAACGATGTCCTTTTGTGAAATTCTCCGAACCATTATAACCGAAATTGAATTCGGCGATGTAACGGTTGTCAAAAGTATAGGAGGCACGTCCTGCTATACCCATGCGGCGGAACGGCACAATGTTGCCATCCTGATAATCCCGTTGATTATAGAGGAACATGGCACTGACTGCGTGTTTCTTATTGAATGTGCGGTCGTAAGCGATATTTCCTTCCAGATAAGTGGCTTTATTTCCCCATGCAGACTCGCTTTTTGTATCCAGAAATTCTTGTCCGTCCGTACTGACTGTCAGGATCAGTTCTCCTGTTTCCGGATCTCTGCCTGTTGCCGGATTATAGTAAGTCGGAGTTTTGGAGCGTTTCACCCATGAACTGGAGTAACGGTCGAAAGAAAAGAGTCCTTTTATTTTCAAACCGGGAGTAATAAATTTCAGGTCCTGTTCGATAGAAAATAAGGATTCGACTTTTGAGTTGGTTGTTGTCTGATAACCATGCTGTGTGGCTTCCGCCCAAGGGTTATGGCGCTCTGTTACACGGACATCGCGTCCACCGGAATACTGGATCGGATGGTAGAAAGGAGGTGTATCAAATGCATAATTCCAAATGTCCTGTCCACTGACTGCCATTCCGTTTTGTTCCTGTAAATATCCCCCTATACTTATGCCGACAACGGTTGTTTTCGTAACGTTAATATCAACATTTGAACGGATATTGTATTTGTTCAGGCGGGTCGACGAATCCCAGTCTTTACTTTTATCGGTGACAAAAATACCACGTTCCCCATAGTAGGACGCAACTAATGCATAACGAAGAATATCGCTACCACCTGTAATAGTCAGATCACCTCGTGTATTGGATGCCATGTCTTTTGAAACGGCATCCAACCAGTTTACATTTGGATAAAGCTCCGGATCTACATTATTACGGTAGTTGTTGATTTTTTCTTCTCCGTAAAGAGGATTAGGATTCCCTGCGTCCATATATAGTTCATCCATTAATGAAAGATAATCAGCCGATCCGATATATTCCGGGAGCTGGGTAGGTTGTGTGAAACCCTGTTCGAAGTGAAAATTTACTTTGGGTTTGCCCAGTTGCCCTCTTTTGGTCTTTACGATGATAACTCCATTTGCTCCTCGTACACCATAGACAGCACTGGCAGCAGCATCTTTCAATACAGAGAATGATTCAATTTCTGCAGCGGAAAGATCATCGAGCGTACGTTCTATTCCATCTACCAAAACCAATGGTTTGATACCTGTCCCTTTGAATGAAGATATACCGCGAATCCAAAAGTCGGAACCGTCAGAACCAGGTTCGCCACTACGTTGAACGGCGATCACTCCGGCCAGTTGTCCTGCCAGATTATTGGAAACGGCACGGGTTGTTCCTTGTTGCAATTGAGCAGGTTCGATGGTCGTGATAGAGCCTACTACGGATACTTTTTTCTGGGAACCGTAACCAACTACTACAACTTCATCCAGATTGTTCGATTCTTCAGACATATTTACGTTTATATTGATCTGGTCTCCGACTTTAATTTCTTGTGATTCGAAACCGATATAGCTGAAAACAAGTACCGTGTTTTTATGAGGAACTTCAATGAAGTAATTTCCGTTAATATCGGTAGTTGTACCCTTTGTTGTACCTTTAATAATAACATTGACACCTGGTAATGGAACTTGCTGTGCATCTCTGATTGTTCCGTTGATAGAGATACTTTTTTGCTGTTGTTCTGTTTCTCCTTTTCGCATAATCATTACCTGTCTGTCATTGAGAACGTAGGTAAGACCGGTGTTTTTCAGAATTTCAGATAAAATTTGATCTATCGTTTGAGATTGGATGTTAATACTTACATTTTTACGTAGTTCTAGACGAACTAATTCAATATATATATATTGGTATTAAATGAATTTAACATATAAAATGGGGCCAAATTTGGGAAATTAATGTCTTGTTTAAAATGAAAAAGCAAAATGAATAAAAAACAGCATATAAAAACTGTTGACCAGTTAATACATGACGATTCCTTTATTCTCTGGTGTCTGTTTCCTACGGAAGAGTCGGAACAGGTGTGGATTGATGATTATCTGACACTGTATCCGGAAGAGAAAGAAAATATAGAGAAGGCCAGGCAAATGGTTCGTTCGTTGAAATTGAATAATAGGAAACTGTCGCCAATTGAAAAAGAATCTCTTAAAGAAAATATTATAAATGATTTAAGAAAATTCAGAAAGCCAAAGCGAATGCGTCTGACATGGCAATATGCAGCAGCTTGTATTCTTATTATATGTACATTGGGTTCATTATTTTTGATTACTAAAGAAAATTTATTTCAGGAAAGAGATGTTCTGTCTTTGGTGGATGATGTCCAGTTAGATGTTAATCAGACAGAAGTAGAACTTCATTTGGCACAGGAAAAAATGAAGGTTTCTGATAATGCGACAATTTTAGTCGATCAACAAGGGAAAATCAAGGTGACGGATAAAGATTTTAATAATCTAGAGGCTACAGAGAGGAAGTGTACTGGTGAAGCAAAGGAAAAAGGTAATCATATGAATGTGTTAAGCGTACCGAAAGGACGTCATTCTTCATTGATTTTGCCTGATGGTACGAAAGTATGGGTAAATTCAGGCACAGTGCTTCAATTCCCTGAAATATTTGAAAAAGAAAAAAGAATGATTTATGTGGAAGGGGAAGTTTATCTTGAAGTGACCAAAGATGCATCGTGTCCATTTTATGTAAAAACGAACCAGATGGAAATCAGAGTTTTAGGAACATCTTTTGGCATAGTTGCATATAAGGATGAAAATTTCCAATCTGTTGTATTGAAAGAAGGAAGTGTTGCGGTTGAAGGATATAAAAGCGGAAAACAAATTATCAAACCTAATGATCTCTTAGTCTTGGAAAATGGGCAGATGTCTGTTAGCCAGGTGAATGTATACGATTATATCTCATGGATAGATGGTATTCTCCAGTTCCGGGAGAAAAATTTAGGTGAGGTACTACGCAGTATCTCGCGTTATTACCGTGTTCAATTTAGCTATCCACCGGATATAGAACAAGTGAAATGCTCTGGTAAGCTGGTGTTGTTTGATAATATGGACCAAGTTCTTCAAACACTCCAGAAAACGTTATCAGTTTCATTTCATCGTAAGGGGAATTTGATTGAAGTAAATAGTATCAATAATAAAAAATGAATGCCTATGAATAGATAAAACATGCCGTAACCTAGTATTGTATAAAACAATAGACCATTGTGTTGTTAACAAGTAAAATATTAATATCAAGGAAAACTTATTATATTATTATGGAATATCTAAAAATTAAAAGAAAAATACACGCGGTTTGTGTAGTGTTGTGTTTGCTTTTTACAGTAAATTCATCTCTTTTGGCTGAATTGTCCTATGCACAATCTACACGTTTGTCACTCGATTTATCAAATGTGGCTATCAGTGATGTTTTTGCGTCTGTAGAAAAAAATAGTGAGTATGTATTTTTTTATTCTGACTTAGTTCGTCTAGAACTAAGTTAATTTTTCAAATTGATAATAAAGAACCTTATGTCTTGAAAAATAAAGCTCCTGTTTGGTGGACCGTTTTTCCCTATTTTATTGTATTCATGCTGTTTCCCAATAAAAATATTAGTTAATAATTCGTTCTGTGAGATGAAAAGATTTGTGTTATATAACTGAATTTTTATTTAAATCCTTTCAACGGTCTTGGCTGTGAAATCCTTAAACTACTGATTATTGCGGCTACCACGGCAAATCCTGTTGCCAGATATAAACATGCTTGCGTGCTGTTGTTCGGAACCAGATTGAATATCATAGCGACTAATGTTGCTCCTAATGTCTGTCCTAATAAACGGGCTGTTCCCAGCATACCGCTTGCGCCTCCGCTTCGGTTGGAAGGGGCAGAGGAGATGATCGTGCTGTTATTGGGTGTCTGGAATAAACCGAATCCGGCTCCACAGATAAACAGGCGCCATATAATATCCGTATTTGTCGGGTTATCGGGTAATATGGCCAGTAGGAAAAGACCGGTAGCAAATATCGTCATACCGATACCTCCCAGTATACCGGCATGAATCCGTTCGACTAACCGTCCGGCAAGCGGGGCCATGATCATCGTTGCCAACGGCCAGGGAGTAAGAAGCAGGCCGGTCGTTACGTCGCTTCGTCCCAATGCTCCCTGAAGGAAAAAGGGGAGGGAAATCATTGCCAGCATTTGTCCGGTGAAAGAACATATCGACGTGCCGATCGACATGGAGAAGATCGGGATGCGCATCAGGTCGACCGGAAGTAACGGAAACTGTTGGCGTAGCTGATGGCGTACAAAGAAATAACCGATCATAAACAATGTGGCTATACCTGCTATGATCAAAGTTGTGTTCTCTTTATGGGCAATACCTTCCAGCGAGAAAATCAGTAATCCGAATGTAAGAGCGTTCATCAGGCAACTGAGCTTGTCGAAACGGCGGCCGGTGACTTTAACCGGATTGGCTGGCAAATGCATCAGACCGATCACCAAGGCTGCAATGCCGATCGGGATATTGATGGCAAACAGCCAGTGCCACGAACCTAAAGACAGGATGACGGATGCAATGGTCGGTCCGGCGGCAATCGAGACGGCGACGACCAGGGCATTGATCCCCATGCCGCGCCCCAGGAAACGTTTGGGATAAATGATTCGGAGCAATGCCGTGTTAACACTTGTGATGGCGGCAGCTCCGAATCCTTGTAAGATACGTGCGGTTGTCAACATCCAGAACGAATCGGCAAGGGCGCAGATGGCTGACGTGATGCTGAATAGTAAAATTCCTGATAAGTAAATCCTCCGGTAACCGTAAATGTCTCCCAATGAAGCGAAGGAAAGAAGCGAAATGGTGATTGCCAGCTGGTAAGCGTTGACAACCCAGATCGTGACAGACGGTGAAGTACCCAGGTCGCGGGCTATTGTCGGCAAAGCGACATTTGCAATTGTTCCGTCTATGACGGACATTCCGACACCTAAAGCTGTGGCCAGTATAGCCCAGTAACGTTTAGGTAACGGTAGTCCGTCGTTCTCACTTACAGTTATGGCGCGATTTTGTAATATCATTTATGTCTTGTTTACTTAATAACTTGTCTTACAGCTTCCAGCATAGGTTCGACGGTCAGCGGACTTCCTGTAGCCAGTATCATCCATTGGTTAGGGGTTAAACGTCCCTGACGGAAAATCCGTTCTACTTCGTTCGCGAAGTTCTTGCCTTCCAGATACTGGTCAAGCTGAAATTCTATGATTTGTCCGAAAGCATATGCCGACAAATATAATGGATAGCTGATCATGTGCGAATAAACAGCCAGTACCGTCTCGTCCTTTACTCCGAAAACAGGCGCATAATATTTGTTCCATATCTCTTTTGATAATGCGATCGTCGCTTCTTTCAGCTGTTCGGCCGTTGCGTCCGGATGGGCATACATCCATTTCCATACGGAAATATCCAGCATGGAAACACCGCAAATTTCATACATACTCCATACTTTGTCCAATATTTCCATCGCCTGTTTTTCCGGATTCGGATCGGTGATACCCAATATTTCGAGATCACGTTTCTGGAAAACGAAAGCCAGCGCTTCGGTAAATGCAGTGTTGGGTACGCCGCTCAACATATAATAGTCTACATCATAAAGCGATAAAGTCTGCTCTACATTGTGGCCGAATTCATGGATGGCTATGTTGTATCCTTTATAATTTATTCCTGCTGCCGGAATACGTGTGCGGAGACGTGACTGCTGTCCTTTCATGGATGCTCCCCAGGCATGCCCTGAACCACGGGCGGCATCGACTGTGATCTTGTCGGCCAGATAGTTGGCCCGTTCGGCACTGAATCCCAGCTTCATAAGAATGTCCGGTAACTTCTTGTCCAAAGCTGCCGCATCCGGGTAAAGGGCTTGCGTTTGTGCATCCAGCTTGGTCTCGTCGAGATTACTGCGGGCTTTGAAACCGTCGTACCAGATATCGTAGGCTTCCAGTTTGCGTCCCAGACGTTTGGAGATCGTTTTGCCGATTTCTTTCAATTCGGTAGCGGACAGAAATTCATCGAACAGTTTTTCAACATCCTGCAAGGCGACTTCCATATCGTCGTTGAATTTACGGTCGATATAGGTATTACCTGTGTATTTGTCAATGCCTTGCATGGCCTTAAAATTGTTCAGCATCTTCTGATAACGGACAGTCGATTCGGGAGTCGTTTTTACTTCCTTGTTCTCCTGTTGTACCATGTTTGTATATGGATTCCATTCATACGTCCCTGAGTTGATTACTTCGACAGGAATATCCTGTGAAATGATCCGTTTCATCACTTCGTAAACGGTGCGTTGCTTGTCGAGTCCCTCTTTCCCCTTGTTGTAGTTTGCCTTGATTTCATCACGCAGGTTCCAGTGTGACAGCAGGATCATCTCTTTAGGGAACAGATGCTGACCTTTTTTGTTCATTACATGACCCATGTAAATGTTGTACTGGGAGATATAAATGTCGGCATCGCTTTCTGCGTTGGAAGCTGCCTGCAACAATGCGGCAGGGATCCGTTCTGTGAACATGTCGCCCAGACGTGCATAGGCCCAGGCTTTGCGGTCGGTGCCCAGTGCTTCTTTTTCTTCCAGGGTAAGGTGGGGGAAGTTTAGCGCGATGATAAAAGCTATTTTATTATTGTATAAGTCATCGCTTAAATGGCTTGAAGGACTGTATGAACCGAACTTCTCATCGATGGGGTGCAACGGACCGTTATCCAGCTGCAAATTTTTCTGTAAGCGCAGCGACATCTCATTGAAATGACCGCTGATACCTTCGAGATAGTCGCTGATCTTGAGGAATACCTGATACTTTTCATCCGGATCGGCAATATAATTGTCTTCACAAAAAGAGCGGAAGGCTTTTTCGTCGCCGTCTGTTTCCAGCCAAAGACGTGCAACCTGGCTGACTCCTTTTTCTATACTCTGTTTGTTACTGTTGTCCCTGGAGGTTAACGTGCTGATGGTCGATTGTATGACGGACGGATCGATGGATGCTTGTCCGTTCAGATACGCTAATGAGCAAATAAGCATAATACAAATGCGTTTAGTTAGATTTCTCATAAGACTTATGTTGTTAAGTTCAAGATCTTTTGTAGTGTAAATAAAAGCGTGAAGCAAATGTAGGGATAATATTTGTATCTTTGTATGTTTTTTAAAAAGAGTAAAACAAGAGGTATGAAAAAAGTGTGGGGATTAATGGCTGCTATATGCATCCTGCTGTTCGTATCCGGCCAGGTTTACGGACAATCGTTGAAAGACTTATTGAATTCATCTACAGTAAAGGATGCGGTTACTTCTGTAACTGGCGGAAAGAAACTGACAGTAGAGAACTTGCAGGGAACGTGGACGTATACCAATCCAGCCGTTCAGCTGGAAGGCGATAATGCATTGAAGAATGTAGCCGGGAGCGTGGCTGCTGGTGAATTGGAGAAAAAGCTGAAAACGTATTGTGCCAAGGTCGGTATTGTGGAAGGCATGTTCAACTATGTGTTCAATAGTGACAGTACGTTTACCAATGCATTAAAGAAAAAGACATTGAAAGGTACTTTCTCTGTTAATCCGGATGAGAAAACGGTTGAACTGAAATATGCATTGGGCGGAAAACTGAAAGTGACAACTTTAACAGCCCACGTCGTGATTTCCGGAGATGAGCTGTCTTTGCTGTTCAATGCGGATAAGTTACTGGATTTTCTGACCAAATTATCATCGATATCTGACAATTCCACTTTGAAACTGGTCAATAAACTGGCCAGCGAGTATGACGGGATGATGCTGGGGTTTGAATTGAAGAAATAGAAGAAAGTAGTATATTTTGAAAGTGGGTGGTCTTTTCGGACTATCCATTTTTATTTCAGTCCCGGCAATATTTTGTAGAGTGTTTTTCTGGTCATGATCTTCTGGTTCAGGAAACTTACAATATAGCCTGTTATACAGGCGGCAATAAGTGAACCTTCGCGTATCTCTTCAATGCCTTGGGTGAACATGAGGGAGATGAGTACGGCTAAAGTGACCAGGGTAACATCGAAATACACCTTGAACTTTCCGAATTCCTTATTATAACATCGGGATGCATATTTTACAAATGCTTCTGCACTCATCATAGCTACCTTCGGTTTGATTTCGAGCACTACGCCGATGGATTGTATGAGGCATCCTGTGAGCAATAAGGCCATTGACATGCCGTAACCGGACGGGTGCAGATTGCTTGTTAAAGCCATGTTGAAATCAATGAAAGCGGAGAATATGCAGGAAAAAGGTATCTGAAGAAGTATTTCTATCGTGTCCTGACGACTTCTGTCTTTCCGGATCAACCAGAACTGTCCCAGGATCAGCAGTACGTTTACAATGAATGTCCATGTTCCTAATGATAAAGGAGTATTAAGGCTTAACACGTAATTTACACTGGAGATAGGAGTGGTTCCTAATGCAGAGCGAACGATCAATACAATGCCTACAGCTAAAAAATATAATCCTAAAATAAATACTGAATACTTTTTTAATAGTTCTTTTATATCCATATCAAATCTCTATTTGTCTGATCTCTTTCTTTTTGATAGTTAGAAAAAGATATGCAAATATCCGATTTATTTTTCAAAACCGGATGTTATGGTGAATAAATTATTATCAAAATGATAATTTAACGGGGGAATGGAGGCACTATTTGAATCCTGGGTCAGCCTGGCCTTTGTGTAGACGATTCCTGGATGGGTTAGGTTGGGAAAATAGCTATTATAAGTCGAGGTTTTGTGTTAAACAGATGTTGAAACCTCGTGGTTGTAAATATTTGTCTTTTTATTTTCTGTTATGCTGATGTTTTTGATAATTTTATTTTGTTCGTATGACGTTGTCTTTTAGAGTGTAAAATATGCTGTTTAGCATAAAAAAAGTATTGTTTCTGAACTGTTTTTCAGTGTGTTTTTGTGCTTTATTAACAGAAAAACTCATCTTAAATAAACCAGGGATCCGTTTAAAACGAGAAAAAACTCGTTTTAAACGAGATTGAAATTTGTTTTAGATGAAGTTATCAAAATGATAAACCTTTACTTTGTGTTAAAAAATGTAATATCGATCTGTCTGGAAGCTCTTTCCTGTGAGATATGTCTGTTTCTATTTTGAGCTTATTTGTATCTAAAGTGATAAAATAAGCTCAAAAAATAGCCATTATGATAGTCGGTGCAAAATAGTGATTCTGTTCTATTGCTTCTTATATTCTTCAACAAGTTCCAGCAGTACGCTACCATAGTTTTCGATTACTTTTTTCCCTATTCCGGGGATTGCAAGCAATTCGCGTGAATTGGAAGGTAGTGTATTGACAATACCCAGCAATGCTTTCTGTTGAAGGATCGTATAAGGAGGCAATCCTTTTTCTGTTGCCAGCTCATAGCGCCACCGCTTAATGCTGTTATAGAGTTCGGGATGGAGAACGTCGCTCGAAACAGTCACTTTGGCCGGCTGTGAAGAACGTTCGGAACGTTTTTTAGCGGATGCGGGCGGTTCGATGGACGCTTTTGCTTTGGCGGATAGATAGCGGACGACAGAAAAACCGTCTACGCATGCTTTCAGCGTCTCCTGCTTTAAATGGAGTTCTTCCGTAAATTTGCTGATCGCATTGTTCACCGCTTTCCGGCTTTCCTTGTTATCTATTTCGACAGCGGAATTTTCCTCGAGAGATGTACACAGGCTGTCGATGCGCTCGATGAAATAGGCTACTCCTTTCCGCACACGTTCCTGGATGGTTTCGTCCTGTTGGTAATCGGGGTTTCCGGAGATCATGCGCGTCAGTTGCTGTTGGAAGCGTCCGCCTACTTCTGTTATTACGGAACGGAAGGCATCACGGGTGTTGGCATATTGCGTGTTGAGTTCCGGATATAATTTCTGTAAATGAGCATATACCGTATAAGCGGCATATTGCAGGCGTTGCTGGATGGAGGCAAAATTGAAAAGTTCGATAACCAGTTCCAGGTAATATTGCTGTTGCGCCTGTTCCAACTGTTCTTTCCCCGGTTGTTTGTCGGTGACGGAACTGGTAAATTCCTGTATCCTCATATCCTTGATCATCGCGTTGCGGGTGATCGGACTGCTTAAAACCAATCCTTCCAGGGTTTTGCAGCGACTGAGTGCCACATAGACCTGACCGTGTGAAAAGGCTGCCGAGGCATCGATGATGGCATGTTCGAAAGTCAGGCCCTGGCTTTTATGGATCGTGATTGCCCAGGCTGTTTTCAACGGATACTGGCTGAAAGTTCCGGCAACCGTCTCTGTTATTTCTTTGGTGTCCGGATTGATCGTGTATTTGACATTCGTCCAGGTTTCTCTTTCTACCTGTATTTCATTGCCGTCTTCTCCGACAACCGTTATTTTGTTCGGGTTGATAAAAACGATTTTACCGATTTTACCGTTGTAGTACCGGTGTTCGCCGGAAGAGTCATTTTTGACGAACATAACCTGGGCTCCGTTTTTCAGTTCCAGTTGATTATCGGTTGGATAAGAGTATTCAGGGAAGTCGTTGTTTATTTCGGCATTGAAAGTATATGACTTACCGGGCAATTCGGCTAACTTCCGGTTGTTGAGTTGCTGTGCCTGATAATTATGTGTTGTAAGTGTGATATACCCTTGTTGGTCGTCCGGGGCGAAATCGGGTATATATCGCTGGTTAAGACTGTTTAATGTTTCTTCATCGAATCTGTTTTCCCTGATGTTATTCAGCAGGGAGATGAATGTACTGTCATTTTGGCGATACACCTTGGTGAGTTCGATGCAGTAGTAATTGCTTTCCGAAAGCGCTTTACTGTCGAAGAAAAAGGTGGACGGATAATGTTCTTTCAATAAGTTCCATTCGTCATCTTTGGCAACAGGCGCCAGCTGTTGCAAGTCACCGATCAGTAATAGTTGTACGCCGCCGAAAGGTTTTGTCCGGTCTTTATAGCGGCAAAGTACGTCGCTGATCGCATCCAGCAGGTCGGCTCGTACCATACTGACTTCATCTATCACCAATAAATCCATGCTTCGGATGATATTAATCTTATCCCGGCTGAATTTATTCGTGAAATTTTTTGCCTGGTCTGCCTCCCTGCTTGCCGAGGGGAGATAAGGGCCAAACGGTAACTGGAAGAATGAATGGATTGTAACACCTCCTGCGTTGATGGCGGCTACACCTGTGGGAGCAACAACGATCATACGTTTGGGGGAAACTTCTTTAAGTTTTTTCAGAAACGTTGTTTTTCCTGTTCCGGCTTTACCTGTCAGAAAAAGGTGAGTACCTGTATTCTGTAAGAAGTTGAAGGCAAGGTCAAATTGTTGATTCATTTGCATCATCATAGATCTATTGTTTATGGTATCTGCAAATATATAATAAAAAAACGTGAAAAATGCGCTTATGAGCTAAAAATCAAGCTGACAAGCGCATTTTTTTTATTGTGCCTTTTTTATCAGACAATCAGGTTTGCGATCAGCTGGATAAACAGGATCAGGAAAACCATGGCAATCGGATAAACAGTCGCATATGCAATGCTCGGTGCGGAACTGTCTGTCATAGAGTCGGCTGCGGCAAGTCCGGGTGTGCTGGTCATACCTCCGGCGATGGTGCCGATCAGGTCAAGGATATTGATTTTAAAGACCCAGTAACCGAATCCTAAAGCGATAAGCATCGGGACCATCGTGATTGCCATGCCGACACCGAACAGCGTCCATCCGCTTTCCTGAAAAGTGGATACCAGGTTAACGCCGGCTGATGTCCCGACTTCCGCCAGGAATAACAACAACCCTAACTGACGCAGTAACTGGTTGGCTGAACCTGACATGGACCATACGATCGGGCCCGTTTTTCCGATTGCGCTTAAAACAAGCGCCACCATCAGGATACCTCCGGTCAGTCCCGGAGAGAACGAGAATGAATCGGAGAACGACAGATTCAGTTTCCCGAATAGTACGCCCAGTACGATACCGGCGGCAATCGGGAAAAAGTCGGTATCTGAAAGTTTTTTCTCATCGTTACCGAGAATTTGTCCAAGTTCTTTTAAGTCCTCTTTTTCTCCGGCGATCATCAGTTTGTCACCAAATTTTAGTGTCAGATCCGGTTCGGGAGGAAGGTCGATACCGCTTCGGCGGACGCGGGTTACCGTGCAGTTGAATGTTCCTTGCAGGTTTAAATATCCTAACGTCTTATTTATTACGTTTTTATTAGTAATAAGCATAGACTGAAGTTCTTGTGTGCTGTTGAAAGGGAGATCCCCTTTGATGCGTTCGCCTACCAATATTTCCAGTTGTTCCAGTGATTTGTCATTACCGACGGCTTTGATCAAATCTCCTTCTTCCAGAACACTTTGTGCTGTGGGAATAGATGTTTTTTCGTTATGCTTGATACGGGAGACGACAGCTCCTGTCATACTACGCAATTGTAGTTGTGCCAGTGTCTTGCCACAAATATTACTGTTAATAATACGGAAAGCAGCTGTATGCAATGGGGGATATTTACCTTTTCTTTTTGCTTCCAGGGCCTGTGCTTCTGCATTCAGGTCTATACGAAGTATTTTGGGTAACAACTTGACAAACAGGATCACACCGATCACACCGAACGGATAAGCAATACCATAGGCGATGGAAGCGGAGGAAGACTGGGTCGTGTCGATTGCAACCGCCAAACCCGGTGTACTGGTCAGTGCCCCGGCTATCAGTCCGACTATGCTTGGTGTATCGATTCCTAAAGCATATTTGAATATCAAACCTGTCAAGCAGGCGGAACCAACGATTAACAAGGTGAGGATAATCAGTGTTTTCCCTTTCGACCGGAAAGAATCGAAAAATCCCGGACCGGCCTGTATACCGATGGTAAAGATGAATAACACTAAACCGAAGTTACCCAGTTCCTTAGGTATGATCACTCCGAAATGACCGAACAAAAGTGCAATGAAAATGACGGCTGAAACGTCAAGAGAAAGACCTTTAATCTGTATTCTGCCCAAAATGAATCCTAATGCAACGATCAGGAAAAGAGCAAAATAGGAAGACTGAAGCAGTGTTGCAAACATGTCAAATAATTTTATTGTGAAGATTTGAGAGCGCAAAAGTACACTTTTTTGGGTGCATGGGCAATCTCCTGGCGAGATTTCTGTTACCTTTGCAGCGAATTATTAAGAAGAATATCCCGCACGTGAATCGATACTTTATTTATTTAGGTTATAACGGTAAGAATTTCAGTGGTTGGCAGGTACAACCCAATGGTATGACTGTACAACAATGTCTGGAAGAGGCCTTGGCTACACTGCTGCGCCAGCCGGTTCCGGTTGTCGGTGCAGGACGTACGGATGCAGGTGTCCATGCCCGGCTGATGGTTGCTCATTTTGATTGGGGCGAACCGGTTGCCGACCTGTCTTTCCTGGCGGAGAAGCTGAACCGTTTACTTCCGAAAGATATTGCCGTTTACCGGATCGTACCGGTCAGGCCGGAAGCGCATGCCCGTTTTGACGCCACTTCCCGTACCTATAAATATTATATAACTACCCGGAAAGATCCGTTCAATTATGATCTGGTTTACAGAATGAGCGGTCAGCTGGACTTTGAAGCGATGAATGAGGCATGTAAGGTTTTGTTTGATTATATCGACTTCACCAGTTTCAGCAAATTGCATACGGATGTAAAGACGAATAACTGCCGTATTTATAAAGCGGGATGGGAACAGGAAGGCGATGTTTGGGTATTTACAGTTCAGGCGGACCGTTTCCTGCGTAACATGGTGAGGGCGATCGTCGGTACCTTATTGGAGGTGGGACGCGGAAAGTTGACGATAGAGGGTTTTCGTAAAGTAATAGAGGCCAAAGACAGATGCAAGGCCGGAACTTCTGTTCCGGGGCATGCACTTTTTCTTGTGGATGTAACATATCCTGAAAATATTTTTAATATTTAATCATCATGTGGTTAGCGCTAGCATTTGCCTCAGCATTCCTGTTGGGATGTTATGAAGTAAATAAAAAGATTTCCCTGAACGGGAATGCCGTAATTCCGGTATTGTTTCTGAATACGTTGATAAGCAGCCTTATCTTCGTTCCGTTTATATTTTTATCGTTCTGTACGAATGTGCTGGACGATACTATGTTTTATGTTCCCCGTGTCTCTTTTGAGGCGCATGTGGCTGTATTTATCAAAGCGGTGATCGTGTTGTCTTCCTGGATATCCGGTTATTTTGCATTGAAGCATCTGCCGCTTACCATCACGGGACCGATCAAGGCTACACAACCGGTCCTTACTTTGGTCGGAGCGATGGTTATTTTTGGGGAACGTCTGAATTTGTATCAGTGGATCGGGGTTTTGCTTTCCATCGCTTCATTTTATATGCTTTCCTCTTCGGGAAAGAAAGAAGGGATAAACTTTACCCATAACAAATGGATATTCTTCACGATTATTTCCATAATAACCGGTGCAATGAGCGGCTTGTACGATAAGCATCTGATGGGGAGTATGGATGTGATGACGGTGCAGGTCTGGTTCAATGTCTATCAGTGTCTGATCATGTTGCCGATCCTGTTGTTGCTATGGTATCCGCAGCGTAAGAAGAGTACGCCTTTTGTGTGGCACTGGAATATCGTATTTATCTCCGTATTCCTGATCATTGCCGACTGGATTTACTTTTATGCCTTGAGTTTCCCGGATTCAATGATCTCGATTGTATCTATGGTACGCCGTAGCAATGTATTGGTTACTTTTGTAGCCGGAGCGATCTTCTTCCATGAAAAAAACTTAAAGAGCAAGGCTGTGGACTTATTCCTTGTGTTGTTAGGAATGATATTCCTATATTTGGGGACGAAATAGACAATAGAATATGAAACGACTTATTTTTTCTATATTGATTTGTGTTTTTGCATGGGGTGTGAAAGCCCAGGAAATAGATGCATTATTTGTTTCAATGCCGGATAAGAATATTCCGCAACTGGAAGATGCCTGGCGTAAGGACTTGGTCGATCTGTACAAATCGGGTAAAGAGGCCCGTTTGAAGAATACGATGAATGGCTTTTCTACATTGAAGAATCTTACTTCCGATTATCTGTTGTTACAGGTTACCGACAGAAGTACTATAGAAATGAAATTACTTCCATTGGTAAATAATACGAATGTGATCTGTCTGGTGAAAACGGTAAATGGTCCGGTTCCTGACAGCCGGATTGAGTTTTTTACAACGGAATGGGAACCTTTGGCTGCTTCCGACCTGTTCACTCCCGTAGAGGCGGATTGGTTTATTAAAGAAGATGCAGATAAAAACAGTACGGCTTTTCTGGATGCAGCTTCCCGGTTGGATATGGATTTGATACAGTACAGTTTGAGTCCTGAAAATCTGACATTAACGGCAACATACACAACTCCTCAGTATCTGAGCCAGGAAGACCGTAAGATAGTAACTCCCTTTATAAAAGAAGCTCCCAAAGTGTATACCTGGGAGAAATATCATTTTAAATAGGATATTTATGGATAACAGATTCATCTTGAAGAATAGTATCTTGTCTTTAATAATAGGTGATCATCATTGAAATATTAATTAAAATGTTACATTTGCTTAATTATATGTCTGAAAGGGAGAACATTTTCTTATGGATTTTGAGCAATTGTATATAACGTGGTATTCTCGTTTGAAGTTTTTTGCCCGTGAATATGTACTGTCGGATGCTGATGCAGAGAACATAGTACAAGATATTTTTACGGACTTATATGAAAAACGGGAAGTTTTGGAAATACCCGTGAATATGGTTGCCTATCTGTTTACGGCAACTAAAAACAGATGTATCAATCATATTCACCGTAAGATATTGGAGCAGGAAACCAGTCAATGGATGCAGGATGAATACAGCCTGATCTTACGGATGAAATTTAATTCTCTGGAGGCTTTCGATCTTGAATTTGCCTCTGATAACGAGATAGAATCCCGCTTGGAGAAAGCTCTGCAATCTTTACCGGAGCGGTGCCGGGAGATTTTCATTATGAATAAATTTGAGGGGATAAAACAGAAAGATATAGCAAAGCTGCTTAATATATCGGTCAATACGGTGGAAAATCAAATGGCTGTAGCTTATAAAAAATTGAGAGAGGAATTGAAAGATTATATACCGCTTTTGATTTTATTGCTTGGAATTTAAAAATAAAGAAAAACGAAGATGACTGTAAAGCGGGCCTCTTCGTTTTTTTCTTTTAAGGACTCTCTTTTTTTTGAAAAATGTATAGTGGATTTTTTCTTTTAGTTTGTCTACTTTATAAATACGATAGGAATATATTATAAAATGGACGAACGTATCGATAAATATTTTCAGGGTGAATTGAAGAAGCCGGAGCGGGTGAAGCTGTTATTGGAGGTTGTGCGTGATGAGGAGTTGAGGAAACAGATTGTAGAATTTCAAAATGTGTACACGCTTACAGGTCTGGCCCCTCAAGGTGCCGATAAAGAAGCCGGCCAGCAGAGCCTGCAACAGTTCATGAAGAGGCAACGCCGGATGGTACGGAGAAAATATCTTATCCGGAGTTTGGGATATGCTGCCGCAGCGGCTATACTGATTGTCTCTGTCTGGATAACTGCTGTCAGTTATGTGGATAAACCGGATGATTATGTCGCTGCTCAACAGGAGTTTTTTGTGCCGGCCGGACAACGGGCACGTATTAAATTGCCCGATGGCACATTTGTCTGGTTGAATGCCGGATCGGTGTTGACATATCCGTCGATTTTTGGGGAAGAGAGAAAAGTATATCTGAAAGGAGAAGGTTTTTTTGATGTCGCCAAGAATGAAAAATCACCGTTTATCGTTTCTACTGGAACTTTAGATATTAGGGCATTGGGTACACAGTTCAATGTGTTTTGCTATCCGGATGCCGGACTGATCAGTACGAGCTTGATAGAGGGTTCCGTTAAAGTGTATCATCCGGAAGACGAGGCGAATGGGGTTGTACTGAAACCTAATCAGCAATTGGTTTATGACCGGCAATCTTTTCAGACCATTCAAATGAAGAATGAAGATGACTTATTGTGGAAAGATGGCATTTATAATTTCAAATCGGAACGTTTAGAGTCGATCCTGAAGAAACTGGAATTATATTATGACGTGAAAATCGTAGTAAAGAGTCCGGAAATCCTTTCTTACCGTTATACCGGGAAATTTCGTCAGCGGGATGGAGTCGTGGAGATTTTGCGTATCATTCAGAAAATACATCATTTCAAAATGAGCGAGAATGATGAACGTAATATCGTAACCTTATACCGGTAGTATGGATTTACCGTAAATTTGATTGTTTAACTTTAAAAGAAATGCCTATGATGAAAAACTGAAGAAAAAATCATTGCTATAAAAATCGGCGGATGCGACCAACATCCACCGACCAGTATAAAGCAAATCCAATGTGACTTTGAAATTAGTATTTACTTTAATGAAACAAAGATATGAAAAGAAATCCTTTGTTAACACCTCCGGTGTGTTTAAAAAAAAGAAATAATATACTTCGTATTATGAAAATAGCCTTGATCTTTTTATTTGCATTTGTATTCCAGCTGATGGCTGTCAAGAGTGATGCACAAAATGTTACAGTGAAATTACCCAACACACAACTGACTGTAGGAGAGCTGATCCGTGCGATAGAGAAACAAACGAACTACCTGGTTGTGTTCAGTGATACGGAAATAGATACGGAACAGGTTGTCCGGTTGAAAAATAGCCAGGCGAAAGTGTCTGAATATCTGGTTGAGGCTTTTGAAAATAATGAGATAAAGTATGAGTTTGAAAATGACTATATTATTTTATCCAAACGTTCCGTTTATAATATTCCACAACAGAGTCGGAAAAATGTCACCGGAAAGGTCGTGGATCAGGAAGGAGAACCAATCATCGGGGCCAATATTGTAATAAAAGGTTCCACAACAGGAGTAGTAACCGATGTCGATGGAAAGTTCAGTTTAACAGTCTCGGAACAGGACCGGTTATTAATCAGTTATATAGGATATGTCCCGGTTGAAATTACTATAGGTAACAAGAATGTCCTGAATATACAAATGCAAGAGGAAACTCTGGCCCTTGATGAGCTGGTGGTGATTGGTTATGGAACGAGGAAAAAGTCGACACTTACCGGTTCGGTTTCAATGATTGATAAAGAGGTTTTGGAAGACAGGCCCGTGGCAAGGACAACAGATTTGTTGCAGGGCATTGCTCCGGGCGTACAGATAACGCGTTCAAATCAGGGAAAAATTCGCGGAACAAATAGTAGTATCTCTATCCGTGGGACAACCTCCAAAAGTGATCCGGGAGTATTGGTTGTTATTGACGGGATCGCTCAGAAAGACAACAATACATATGCGTTGGATAATATAAATCCGGATGACATCGAAAATATCAGTGTCCTGAAAGATGCGCAAGCCGCTATTTATGGTGCCCGTGCGGCAGGTGGGGTTATTCTGGTTACAACTAAAAGAGGACAGACAGACAAACCGACCATTAATTTTACAGGTACGTTTACAATTCAACAACCCTCTTTGATGAAAAAGAGTACGAATGTATTGCAGTTGGTGGAGATGATGAATGAGGGTTTTGTGAATGATGGACAAAATACGAATATGTATAGCCATATCGCGAAATATATAGCGGATAACCAATTGACGATGGATATTATCAAACAGAACAACGGGCAATATTCCTGTCAGTGGCCTTTTGATAATAGTGCGAATTTTGTATTTGGCGATTATAACTGGCCGGATATAATGTTTAGTCCTGCACCGATGCAAAATTATAATCTTTCGGTTTCCGGTAAGACACAGCGGTTGAATTATTACAATTCAGTCGGATATGTCAGTCAGGACGCCATGCTGAATTATGCCGACAATTCAAATAAGCGCTTTTTTGTCAAACTGAAGAACGACTATGATGTTACAAACTTTTTAAAGATAAAAACGATATTCGACTTTGAAAGGCAAAAAGTTACGGAACCTTATAAATATGACCAGATAGAATTTTGGCAAGGGTTGATATGGCCGGTATTTATGCCGTTTAATTCGGCAGGCAATTTATATAATTTCGGTTCCCATCAGAATCCGATCGGCTATGCCCGGGATGGAGGGAATACAACGGATTTGAATTATAGGGTGAAAGCATTGCTGGGATTTGTGTTGACACCGATTCAAAACTTATCGATAACGGGTGAATATTCCACCAGTTTTGATATTAATGAAAATGAATGGGCGGAACTGGGGTTCGATATGTATGACGAAAATAATAAATATTCATATAATTCGACTAACGGACGTAATTCAGCCGGCTCTTCATATGGCCGTTCCCGTTATACGGTAGCCAATATTTATGCTAATTATCAGTATACTTTATTAGAGAAAAACCGCTTTGACCTGATGGCCGGTTATTCACATGAAGAAGAGGACCATCGTACATTCAACGCTTATCGACGTTTGGGGCTGATCAGTCCGGAACTACCGACCTTCGGCGTAGGAAGCAGTGATGAGCAATATAATGGCGAGACTAAATCTGACCGTGCATTAAATTCTGTTTTTGCCCGGTTGGGATATTCGTTCGACAATAAATATTTACTGGAAGGAACCTTCCGTTACGATGGCTCTTCCCGCTTTGCCGAAGGGCATAGATGGTCACCTTTCTTTGGCGTTTCCGGTGCCTGGACGATATCGAATGAGTCCTTTATGCAATCGATCAATCATATTGTAAATTTCCTGAAATTGCGTGCTTCCTGGGGACAGATGGGGAATGAAGCCAGTATCGGATTGTACGATTATATCGCCCAGATCAATATCAACGGGCAATATCCAATGGGAAACTCTTTGTCTCCGTCGCTGACTCAGCAGGCTACTTTATCGGGGATGGCCAGTAAAACCCGTTCATGGGAAAAGATCGACACAAAGAATTTGGGCTTGGATGTATCTCTGCTGGATTCACGTCTGAACGCATCTTTGGACCTGTATATCAAAAACAATCCGAATATGTTTTTTACACAGGAGTTTCCCCAGGTTTTGGGAGTAACGGCTCCCAGTATTAACGGAGCTTATGTCCGTTCCAAAGGATGGGAACTTTCAATTGGCTGGCGTGATCAGATAGGTGACTGGGGGTATTCTGCGAATATGAATCTGAGCAATAACACCAGTAAAGTCTTGAAGTTGGCTGATTCGACGATACCAAATTCCGGATATAACTCTTTTGTGGAAGGATATCCTATCGGTTCTTATTTCGGATATGACTTTGACGGTTTTATTCAGACAGAACAGGAACTGGCTGACTATAATGCGAAAATGACTTCCGGTATTCCGAATAATCTATCACTGGGAGATGTTCGTTATAAAGATCTGGATGGTGACGGAAAATTGCTTCCCCAGGTTTATAAGTTAGGAGAGGACGGGAAACCGACGACCGATTCTGGTGATATGATTCATTTGGGAGATAACGGGCAGCATTATTTGTTTGGTATCAATCTGGGAGTGAACTGGAAAAATATAGATTTGAGTATGTTCTTCCAGGGAGTTTTGAAATGGCAAGTGCTGGAATCGAATAAACCGATTGAATATGACTCATGGCCGCCACAGGAATATTTCTATGGAAAATACTGGACATCAGGTAATACTAATGCGGTTTATCCGCGTCTGTCACAGAATGATGCTGTTAAAAATCACGATTATGTAGCGTCTAATGCTCCTTATAAATTCTATAATAACCGATATATTCGCCTGAAGAACCTGCAATTGGGATATACTTTCCCGAAAAGCCTGATCGGTAAAGCGAAAATAGAAAAACTTAGGGTATATTTCAGCGGAACGGATATTTGGGAGGCTTATTCTATCCCGGGAATTTATGATCCGGAGAAACCCTTTAACCCGCGTATTACTCCTTTCCCCAGAGGCTATTCATTTGGGATAAATGTTACACTTTAAATACATGCAAGATTATGAAAAATAATATAGTATATTCAATATGTTTTTTGTTGGCAGGTATATTGCTTTGCTCTTGTGAGAAGGATTTGAGTTTGTTTCCGCAGGATAAATATTCTGAGCCTACGTTTTTTCAAAGTGCCGGGCAATTCGAATTGTTTGCCAATCAGTTTTATTTCTCTCTGCCCAGTTCCGGCGCAGGCCTGGATGTGCGTTCGGATATTTTGGTCGATTGGAGTGAAAATACGATCAGTAACGGCAGTTATTCGCCGGAACCGAATAGTGACCAGTGGAAAAGTCCCTATATAAATATAAGGAATACTACCTACTTGCTTGAAAAGGCCATATTGGTTCCTGATCTGGCGGAACAGATCAGTGAATATGTCGGTGAGGCACATTTTTTCAGGGCGTTTGCTTATTTTGAGTTGATGAGATACTATGGCGGCGTTCCTATCATAGATAAAGTACTCGACCTGGATGATACGGAATTACTTTACGGACCGAGAAACAGTCGGGAAGAAGTTGTAGACCATATCCTGAAAGACCTGGACAAAGCAATATCATTACTGCCGAAAGAAAAAGACATAGCGGAGGGAAAGAAAGGACGTGTAAGTCGCGAAGCTGCACTTTCTTTTAAAGGACGCATTGCCTTATTTGAGGGAACCTGGCGTAAATTCAGAGGGCAAAATGGCGATGAACTGTTGGACCTGGCAATTGCTGCGACCGGAGAAGTGATAAACGGAAACCAGTATGTGATTTTCGATCGCAGGGATGTTTTAGGAGAGGAGAGTTACCGCTATTTCTTTTTGTTGGATAAAGGTAAATCAAATGTTGCAGGGCTGACGAAAGCTGACCAGCAGGAGTATATACTGACAAATCGTTTCGATGCGGATATCAGACCAGCAGGAACCAGTAGCGCACATAAATATCCGAGTGTCACCCGTAAGTTTGCTGATCTGTTTTTGTGTACGGATGGTTTGCCAATAGACAAATCTCCATTGTTTGCAGGGCGTGAAACCGTCGAGAGCGAATATGAAAACAGGGATCTTCGTATGACAAATGTTCTGCAAAAACCGTTCACCCGCTTTTGGGCGAATAATCCTCCTGAATATAACCGTAACTGGAACGATCCTTTTGCAGGAGGCAATATTTATGATATCAATTTTGGTAATACGACCCGGACAGGATATTATGCGGTCAAGTTCAGGGTGGAAGTCGCTTCGCCGTTCGGAGTGGACTGGCCGGTTATCCGCCTGGCGGAAGTCCTGTTGATACATGCTGAGGCTTTATTTGAGAAAAACGGAAGTATAACAGATCAGCAATTGGATCTGACTATTAATAAATTAAGAGAAAGGGCAGGGCTTCCGGCTTTAACAAATACATTCGTCTCAGCAAACGGTTTGGATATGCGGACGGAAATCAGGCGGGAAAGAACGATTGAACTTTTTCTTGAAGGATTCCGTTTCGACGATTTACGCCGTTGGAAAAATGCGGAGACAGAAATGCCGATGGCTTTGAAAGGTGTTTTATGGCGCGATACTCAATATGCTACCGATTCAAGATGGAGTAACATTGATTTTCCGCAGGATGAGACGGGCAGTATTATCATCGAACCAACCAATAAGCGCAAGTTTGAAGAGAAACATTATTTGCTTCCTCTTCCTACCAGGCAGATATTGCTGAATCCGAATCTGGAACAAAATCCAGGTTGGTCATAATAACCCGAAAGGGAATAATAAAATAATTATCATATATGAGAACGGGAAAGAACAGCTTGTTTACAGGGCTTATTATTATTAGTCTGTTTTGTTGTCTGCAAAACAGTGATGCCCAACAATACGATGTCACTTTCAAATCGTTGTTGCAGGAAATGACAGACCGTACTGTCATGACTAGGAAACCGGAATTTCCGTATAAGGCGTTACAAAGTAGCAGTTACAATCGTGCAGCTGTAACGCCGGATGATCCGGTAGGATGGTTTGCTAACGGCGATCAGGGTTTTGACTTGCGTAAAGAAACAAATAACGGGAAACAGGAGTCTGTCCTGATGGAGTGTGACGGACCGGGGGTGTTGACCCGGATATGGACTCCTTTTTTCTATAAGGATTTCGATAACAGGGAGGGACCGGATATCTTGATTTATCTGGATGGAGAGGAAGAGCCATCCATACGGACGAATATGATCCGGCTGTTGACGGGTGAATCTTTTGCTCCGCCTCCTTTTGCCGTTTATACTTGTCGGGCAGGAGATTTATATTTACCGATTTCATTCGGCAAAAGTTGTAAAGTATCCGTTGAAGGAGATTCATTTTTCTATATTATAAACTATAGGGCTTATTCTCCGGAAGTAAAGGTCGAAACATTTCAACCGGAATTTATGGAACGTTATCAGGCTGTTTTGACGCAGACCGGGAAAGAGTTGACGGACCCCACACCCTTTACTAAAGGGAAGAAAGTTTCTTTTTCCAAGTCGGTCAGCAGCCGGCAGACAGAGGCTATTCCTTTGCCCAAAGGTACTTCTGCCATTCGTCATATGACGTTTAAGTTGTCTGCCGAAAATGTTCCGCAGGCTTTACGTTCGACCGTCCTTGAAATAGTTTTTGATGATAAATCAACCGTTTGGTGTCCGTTAGGAGACTTCTTCGGGAATGTCAATGCGGTAGATCCTTATAAGACATGGGTACGGGAGGTTCATCCCGATGGGACAATGGTCTGCCGATGGATTATGCCTTACAGGAAAAGCGGGGAGATACGCATTCATAATCTTTCCACATTTTCGGTAAAACTGGAGTCCGAGATAGTGGTTTCTCCCTGGAAATGGACAGACGATACTTATTATTTCCATGCTAATTGGTGGACTGATGAACCTTATATGGCCAATCCGGTCCGTGATATGACTTTTGTCGAAGTAAAAGGAGAAGGCATTCATGTGGGAGATAATTTTGTTGTTCTGAACCCGTTACCCTGGTGGTGGGGAGAAGGGGATGAAAAGATTTATGTGGATGACGATTTTGACAGGCGTTTCCCTTCCCATTTCGGGACGGGCACGGAAGATTATTATGGTTGGGCCGGAGGTGTTCACCCTACTCGTGAAGACGAGTTCTCAACGCCTTTCCTGGCAAACATCCGGGTAGGAGGAGAGACGCGTGGGTTTACCGGAGAGAACCCCCATACTCGTGGATATAATATCTGTACAAGAAGTCGTTCGCTGGATGCGATACCGTTCAATCAACGGTTTAAGCTCGATATGGAAGCGTTCAATTTTTCGTCCGGGCCGGATGCGATCCTGCAATACGCTTTGACATCATTCTGGTATGGGAGCATGGAGGCCGAACATAACAGGCCTCCAATGGTTGAAGCGGCCTCTGGTCCGGTTCCTCAGATAGAGGATCTGGAAAAGATTACGCAGACAAACAATTTCCGTATAAAGAATGCTATTGAATTGGAAGATATATATCCGCTGCTTGCTTCTGACGGACTGATCCGGAAGGTACAGGCTATGGATAATGAAAAGTCTGATTCGAAATGGAGCATGGCTAAACAGTTGTCGGTTGAGGCTGTTAAGGTGAAGGATTATGTTTCTTTCCGTTTCGGAGAGCAGTATCATCCTAAAAAAGTTCTTCTTTACCTGACAACTTCACCTGTTTCCGCTAAATTGAATATCTATATCAATGAAAAGCTAATCGCGGAAAGCTGGGATGCTTACAGTAATAAAATAGAATGCAGAGAATTAGACCTGGGACTTCAACAACCAATGAATAATACTTTTGAACTGAGGGTTGAGGTTGCTGGTAAGAATGAGAAATCATCCGGGTATCATTTCGGTTTGGATTGTATTTTGTTTAAGGACAATTAATCTGCCAGGTTATGATACAAAATAGTTATAAATACGGTTGGTTAGTAATTGTTCTTTGTTTTCTAGGGGTAAGCTGCGCTTCTGAAAAACTCTCCTGGAAAGAGGAACTGCATAATGAAATTTCTTTATTGGGACATCGTAACTGGATCGTTGTGACGGATATGGCTTATCCCCTGCAAAGTCAGGAAGGCATTAAGACGATCTGTACAGGAGACGATTACCTGGAAGTCTTATCTTTTGTTACGGCTGAAATCGATCGGGCACCGCATATTAAAGCGAATGTCTATCAGGATCGGGAACTGCTGTTTATGAAGGATACGGATGCTTCGGGGATCACAGAACTCCGGCAGGAGGTTGCTGGCTTATTCGGGGGGTATTTACAGTATGTACCTCATGAGGAGTTGATAGCCCGGCTGGATAGCATAAGCAGTGTCTTTAATGTCATTATTTTGAAAAGTAATCTGACAATCCCGTATACATCTACTTTTTTTGAGTTGGATTGTTACTATTGGGATGATGTCCGGCAACAAGAGTTAGAGAAACGTTTTCAAGAACATTAAAGGTCTCACTATGATATACAAATGATATTGATCGGGCAGGTACCGCAGATAGTTTATTTATGATAATATATATCTGTGGTTATCTGCCTGGTCTTTTAGTACTCCCCTTTTTATTCTATGAGCTGTCCTTCCGAATCGAATGTAAGTTTTACCTTATTATTATCCTGTTTCAGTTCAAATACGTAAAACATACCGGCTGGTTTTTCGATTGCATCTACTTCCAGTACTTTGTATTGGTTATAGGCGGAACTGGCAAGTTCGTCCGTCACAACGACCGGGACATCTTCAAGACGGGTATCCCATTGAGTGCTGATCCATTCGTTCTTTTCATTGAATGATACTTCTTTATGGATGCCTTTATCTTTTATATCGATTTCCGTGCCGCTCTTTTCTTTATCGAGTTTCAGGATGGTTGCCTGCGGATATTTGGTCGAGATAAAGTTCCGGAAAACCTGAGGGACTTCGACAGTCTGGTTTACTTTCTTTTGATGGTTATTACAACCGGCAAGCAGCGAAATGCAGCATACGAGAATGGCTAAAACAGATAGTTTTTCTTTCATGACGTTTAATTTTGATTGTTTATAAAAGAAAACACGAATACAATGGAGGTCCAGCCATCGTATTCGTGTAGTTTATTCTCGTAAGAAACAAATTCGCTCTATGCAAAGTTCGTTTTTACAGAGTTAATCTTTTTGGGTACTCTTAATATTGCCTTCGGAATCGAATGTTACTTTAACATCATTATCTCCTTGTTCCAGGTCGAATACATAGAAAGTACCTTCCGGTTTTTCTATAAGATCAATATCATCAATTGTATAATTCTTGTATTCGGAAGCCTGTAAAGCATTCATGACGATTGCCGGAACCTGATCTTTTGTAATGTCCCATTCTGTAGAAATCCATTGGTTTTCAGTGTTGAAATAAACATCCTTGTAGATATTATTATGGAGGATATCCACTTCAAAACCATTTTTTTCTTGATCGAATTCCAGCATAGTGGCACCCGGATACATCTCGTTGATGGCATCGCTGATTGCTTGCGGGATAACAACAGGTTGGAAATTGTTGTCGTTATCATCATCGGGAACTGCTTTTAAGAGAACACCATCTTCAGTATAATACAGGTCGACTTCCTGTTCTCCTTGTTCCACTTCTATGACATAGACTGTGGCGGCGTTGGAGCGTTCGAGCTTATCAAAGTCAGTGGGTTTCCAGTTTTTGTATTCGCCGCCGTTCAGGTTTAAGCGTACCGGTTCGGGAAGCAGACCGAAATTGATTTCCGTCTTTGTCATTACCCAGTTGCCTTTATTGTCGAACCAGGCTTCGGCTTTATTTCCGCTCAGATGGAAATCGGCTACCTCATAACCACTTTTTGTTTCCCATTCTACTCTACCGACACCCGGGTATTTTTCATCGAATGCTTTAGTGACGGTTTGGTCGGGCAGATAGTTGTTGTCATCATCATCACAACTTGTAAATGCAAACAGACCGCACAATGCTAATGCTAAGATAGATAGTTTTACTTTCATACTTATTTTCTTTTTGTTGTTTTGTTAATCGAATTTCTTAAAGTTACCGTTACGGTCGAATTTGAGTTCAAGGTCATTGTTTAACTTGACTTCATATTCGCGTGTGTCTTTGTCCACAGAGATTACCTTGCTATCGGCAAAATTCTTCCTTATATAATCAGCTATTCTGGCAGGCAGGATTTCTAAAGGGATGGAGGCATGGCGCGCTTCGATCTCTTTCCATTCGCCGGACTTGTCAAATTCCACATTAATTCCGTTGGTAAGGATCACGTCATATCCTTTTGTTCCTAACAGATTGCTTTCTATTTTTATATGCGAGATATCTGTCTGTCCGAAATGGTCTGACAGGAAGTTGCGGCATACAGAAGGCAATACCGATTTGTCTCTTGTAATCTTCTCGTTGTCTGCGAAAATGGCCATTGTCGATAATAACAGGCTGACCAGAATTAATCCGAACTTTTTCATGACTTTCTTCTTTTAATTTATACTGCAAAGAAAAAGTGAGATTTGGGAAAGATTTGGGAAAAATGATTATTTGAATGTTAAAATGAACTGATGCAGCCCATTATATTCATATTTTATATTTATCCCGTAAATGGAAACAATCGATTTAACGATCGCTAATCCCAGTCCGGTTGAATCTTTCTTATGTGTCTGTTTTTCAAAACGGTTGAACAAAGTAGCTTCATTCAGTTTCGGACTGTCGCAACTGTTGGCAACAGTTAATGTACGGCTGGTTACTGTAATGGCGATTGTTCCGTTTTCTATATTATGTATAAACGCGTTCTTTAATAAATTGCTGACCAGGGTAGTAGCCAGCGATTCGTTCATCGTATATGTTAATAAACCGGTTTCCGTATAGGATACCTGTATATTTTTGTATTCATACATCTCTTTAAAATCCGGCAGGAGTCTGTCGATCAGCTTGTTGAACTCTATCTCGGAGGTGTCGGGGAACTGTTTGTTGTCGATACGTGAAAGGAGTAACAAGGATTTGTTCGTCTTTATAATCCCACGGAGCGTATGATTGATTCCGGCTATTTCGGAAAGCTGTTCTTCCGTGCAATCAGGGTCCTCGCTGAGAAGTTCCAGTTTGTTCATGCAGATAGCTAACGGTGTTTGCAGTTCGTGGGAAGCATTCTCGACGAACTGTTTTTGTTGGTTATACATGGCTGTATTCCGTTCCATGGCTGTTTGTATGGCCGTATTCAGGATTTTGAATTCTTCCACTTGGGTTTCGTTTACCAATGGAGCCGGTTGTTTTCCGGGGCGGTATTCTTTCAGCCATTTAACGAGCGTATAAAGGGGGCGGAAGCTGGATTTGAATACAAAGTGCGATACCAGCAGGATACAACAAAGCAGGCTGACATATAATATAATGATACTCCAGAAGATTGCTTCGGCCATATCTTCTTTCTCGAGGGTTGAAGTTTCGATGGTCAACTCGTAATATTTCCGGTCGGAAGTCATGAACCAGGTACGTAATACACGGACCGGTTCGTATTCCATTTCGATTTCGATATAGGTGGTGGAGTCGAAGAACTCGTCTTTATCCAGTTCCGCTTCCGCCTCCGGGACTTCACGGATATAATATTTGGTCATGATGTCGACATGGTCACGCAGTAATGTGCTGTCAGCAAGGACACTCTTGATAATGATTTCCTTATAATTCTCCAGGCTGTCGTTAGTCTCGTCGTCTATCTCATGCATGATGACGAAATAGAAACAGCAGGCCCAGGCGGTCAGGATAATCAATAACGGAATCGATAGGTTGCGGAATGTATAGTGGATCAGTTTCATCGTATTATTCTTCGTTTACCATTTTATAGCCAAAACCGTAGACTGCTTTGATTTCGGCCGTCGCCCCGGCAGACTTTAGTTTCTTGCGCAGGTTTTTTACCTGGCTGTAAATAAAGTCGAAGCTGTCTGCCTGGTCGATATAATCTCCCCAGATAGATTCGGCCAGTGCCCCTTTGCTGATCAGGCGGTCGGGGTTGGTGACAAAATAGTAAAGCAGGTCGAACTCTTTGCGGTTCAACACCAGTTCTTCTTCATTAATATATACGGCATGGCGGTCCGGGTAGACAATAATGTTTGCCAGGTTGATATGCATTTCGCCATCCTGTTGTTTCCGGCGGATGATGCATTTGATCCGGGCATTCAGCTCGGCCAGGTGGAAAGGCTTGGTCAGATAGTCGTCGGCACCGAGGTCGAGACCGGTCACTTTATCTTCGATCGAGTCTTTGGCGGAGACGATGATAACACTGTCTTTCTTCCGCATCTTCTTCAATTCTTCCAGTAAACTGAGGCCGCTACCGCCCGGCAACATGATATCCAGCACGATACAATCGTAATCATAATCGTTGATCTTCAGCAAAGCATCCTGATAGTTGGCTGCACTTTCCACGACATAGCGCTCCTTTTCCAACGAACGGATCATTACTTCACGCAAAGAATCTTCATCTTCTACAATCAGAATTTTCATGGGCTATCTTATTTATTTACAAAGTTATGCAATAATTCTGGCAAAAATCTGGAATTTTCGTGTTATGTTTTCCTTCCTTTGTCGTCATAATAACAGAATGGAACTTGAAACGTTTAAAATAACCGTCTTACCACTCCGGGATAAGCTGATCAACTTTTCCCTGAGACTGATGCAGGAAAAGGCCGATGCCGAGGATATCGTGCAGGAGGCTTTTTTGAAGCTGTGGTATATCCGTGAGAAACTGGACGGCTACAATAGCGTGGAAGCACTGGCGATGCAGGTCACCAAGAATCTGGCTTTGGATAAACTGCGAGCTCGCCGGCCGGAAGGTCCTGATATAGAGACGCTATCGCTGGATTCGGGATACCGTTCACCGGCTGAACAGTTGGAACAACAGGATGCCGCCGCCCGTATCCGGCAACTGATCAGCCAACTGCCTGCTGTACAGCAAACCATCATCCGGATGAAAGATGTGGAAGGCTATGAGATTGGGGAGATAGCGGAGATAACCGGCTCTCAGGTCGAAGCTATCCGTTCCAACCTCTCGAGAGCCAGGAAGAAGATACGGGAACAGTTTTTATTATTAAACAAACAGGAGCAATTATGAATATAGATGAATTATTGAATCGGTATTTTGAAGGAGAGACTTCGGCGGAAGAAGAGCAGAAGCTCCGTCGTTTCTTCGCTTCAGACAATGTTCCGGAAAACCTGTCTGCCTACAAACCTTTGTTTGCTTATTTCGATGAGGAGATTGCGGCTGAAAGGGATATGGCAGAAGAGATATGGTCGGAGATCGCTCCCGAAGCACTTCCGGAAAAGCGTTTCCGGTTGAATCGCAAGTCGGTGGTTTATGTCCTGTCGGCAGTTGCTGCTTGTGTGCTGGTGTTCTTGGGAATCAGTCAGTTGCTCTATCCGGCCGATCCCTGTTTCTGTTCAGATAATTATGTAGTGATAAACGGACGGTGTTATACCGATATTCATAAAGTTCGCTCTTCGGCTTTTGAAGCGTTGCATGAGGTGGCCACTCCTGCGGACGAATATTTCCCCGAAGAAGATAAAGATGAGGCTGACCGCCGGATCATAGATAACCAATTAAAGGAACTTGGTTCCATTTTTAGTGATGACGAATAAAAAAACATGTTGCGATGAAACAGATTAAATACACATTATTAGTATGGTTGGCAGCCCTTATGCTGTTTCCTGCCGGAGTAGGGGCAACAGATGCTGAGGTCTTGCAGAAAGACCTGAAGATACAGGATGTTTTCCAGCGTTACGGTCGTAAAAAGAATGTAACGATGGTGGAACTTTCCAACGAAATGCTCGAGACGTACGGTATGACCCGCTATAAGAGCATTACGATCAAGAATGATCCGGATGCCTTGTGTTTCACCCGTCAGTGTTTGGAGGCAGACCAGAAAGGCGCCCGTAAGATAAAGGAAGTGACCGACGATGGCGGTGTGATTTCCGCTTATTACCAGTTGCCGGGTAAGGAGGCCGATATAAACCGTTTTGTCCTTTTCAAAGTCAATGCAAAAGGCGTGATAACCCTGGTCTATATCGAAGGAGATTTGGATAGTGATGACCTGATTACTATCTTGTTCACTAAAAAAGATTTATAAACGAATAAAACTATATGAAGATGAAAAGATTAATACTGATTATGGCAGCCTGTCTCCCCGTGATGGGTTTGTTGGCAGCAGAGGTAGAACCGATATCGGCCGATACGATTATCACATTGGAAAAGAAACGTATAGAAGTCAAAGATAACGGCGACCGGATGAAGGTGCGGGTATATGAGCTGGATGAAAATGGTGAAGCGGTTGATGATGAAATGGTTTTTGAAGGGCACTACCGTGACGGGCAAAGTTACGAACGTCGCAAACATATCAAGACGTTGAATATACCTGTTCCCACCTGGGACAGGGACTTTTCCGCCCACTGGGCCGGCTTCGGTATGGGCTTCAACAGTTTTGATGGAGACGATGTTTCGCTGCGCAAAGGGAAATCGCTGGAATATAATCTGAATTTTATGGAGTTCAGCTTTCCGTTCTCCCGATATAACTGGGCGCTGGTGACCGGTGCCGGTCTGCGCTGGAATCGTTACCGTATAGATGAAAACGCTCATTTCCAGGAAGTGGACGGTGTTACCCAGCTGGTTCCTGCTCCCGAAGGTGTTGTTTATAAAAAGAGTAAACTGAATATGACCAGCCTTACCATTCCTGTATTGCTCGAATGGCAGACACCGAAGAAAAGACATAAACCCCGTTTCTTCGTTTCCGGTGGTGTCGTTGGAGTGATCAAGACAACCTCTTCTTCCAAAGTTGTTTATGATGACGAACGTGGAAAGACCCGGAAGCAGAAAATGGATGGTGGCATGAACCTTCGTCCTGTTACGATGGACCTTCTTTTTCAAGCGGGTGTCGGCTGCATAGGGGCTTACTTCAAGTATTCGCCTATTGAAATGTTTGAGAGTAAAAAAGGACCGGCTCTTCATCCGGTTTCTTTCGGGTTGCAATTGCATTTGTAGAAATAATTGACCCTTGCTCCGGACGCTTCGTTTTCCCCCTTCACGAACGTTCACCCGCTCAGGTCTTTCCCAGGAAGCACAGCTTCTTTGGATGGGCGATACCGACACCTATATAAATATAACAGGTCTTTTCTCATTCAACAGTCGGTATCGCTTCGGCTTTTGCCGGTTTCCTGTTGTTTAGCAGGTTTAGTCGGAAGTATGAACAGCGAAGATAAGGATTTGCATGGCTGGATAAAATTAGTATCTTTGCCCGTAGGAAGGGGCAGTCTGTGAACTGCTCTGATTGGTAAAAACAACGAGTATGAGTACAAATAGAATTGAAGATGTTCCTTTTGAAGAGGTACACGAAGTGCAGAAATACGGAACCTATTATTCGGATAACCGTTTTTGGAAAAAGGTTGAACGGGTAGCCAAAAAGGTGGGAGCTACTGTGTTATTACCGGTGTTTACACTTTATTATATGTTGCAGGACGATAAAGTTTCTCTCCAGCATAAAGCTTATATTGTCGGTGCCCTCGGTTATTTTATCCTGCCGATTGATTTGATACCGGACGGTATCCTGCCTGTTATCGGCTTTACGGATGATATTGCCGTAATGACGTTGGTCCTGAAGTTGGTAAAAGATAGTATCACTCCTGAAATCAAGGCTCGTGCCAATGCCCGGGTATCGGAGATTATTGGGACGGATAATTTGTAACGGGATACTTTTTAGCGATTACTAGTTGATTGGTTTGTTTTGACGGTGACCGTCAACGAGAGGTGACGATCTCCGTCAATGGTGGTTGACGACTTACGTCACTTCTCGTTGACGACTGTCGTCAAAGTAGCTCGGTTATCGAAATATCATTTATATTCATTTCTTCTTTATATTCCGGCAAACAGATAAATGCTGTTCCCGGAAACTCCTTTTCAAGATACTGGGTGAGATACTCCATCGTATTATCGGCAATTAATTTGTCCGTTTCCGGATAGAGATTGTAGACCAGTGCTTTTACTTCTACTCCATATTGTTTACAGGCAAAAAGGCTGAGCAAGGTATGGTTGATACTTCCCAGTTTTCCGGAGGTGACGAGCAGGACCGGATAATTTTGTTCCTTTACGTAATCGATGGTGAGCGAGTTGAAATCATTCGGAACCATCAGTCCGCCGGCACCTTCGAGAAGGACATATTCATATTTCTCCTGTAACTTGCGTGTCGCTTCGGTGATGGTCGACAGGTCGATGGTACGTCCGTCGCGTTCGGCAGCCATGTGCGGCGAACAGGGATACGTGAAGATATAAGGACAGGTGAGGCCGGCCTTATCCTCTTCGGTAAAGGGGATATCCTGTAACTGCCGGTGCATTTCAATATCTTCCGATACTTCCGTACAACCTGTTTGTATCATTTTTTGGGTGATGACCGTTTTGCCCTTTTCGGCCAGGGCATGGGCGAGGATACCAGTAGCATAGGTCTTGCCGATATTGGTGTCGATGCCTGAAATAAATAAGACTTTTCCTTTCATTTTTTATGCTTGTTTTTTTACTGCCAGCACATAGAGTGGGCGGTAAGTGAGTGTTACCTGATTATTATTTGTATGGAACAGTTCCTGATAATCCCGGCAGAAATCTGTTTGTTTGCCGCGTGTCCAAGTGCCGTCGCCGGTAGCGGTTACCCCTGTATGCTTTAAATGGCGGAGCACATCGAGCGGTGTGTCAAAAGTGAGGATTATTTCTTCTTCTCTTAAGTGAATCAGATGAAAATTTTCCTCCAGCCATTCCGTCAGCAGTTCGCCAGAAGGGTATGTTAAACCTTTGCTAGTCAATTGCCTGATCTCTGCTAAATTGCCGGGGGCAAAGGTATTGAATAGTAAAGTCCCGTTGGGAGAAAGCATTCCGGCCAGTTTATGAAGGAATTGTATAGGCTCCTTCATCCATTGAAATGCAGAAGCAGATGCGATCAGGTCGAAGCGACCGGGAAAGTCGATCTCTTCCGCATTTCCGGCGATAAAGAGTGGTGACTGTCCGGGGAACAGGGAGGCTACTTTCTCCCGGCAACCGTCACAGATATCGTTCAGATACCATTCGTCGATTACGCAGCTTTCTTTCAAAAGACGGGTGAAACCGCCCGTTCCGCAACCGATTTCAAGGGCACGCTGGAAATGGATGTCGGTGTAACGCGATAATATACCGGTGAGTTTCCGGCAGATTTGTTGCTGTGCATCGGCATGCAGGTCGTAACTATCCAGCGCGCGGCTGAAGCGGGTTATAATTCGTTCCACTGTTTCCATAAATAAAAAGGATAATGAGGTGCTGTGATTTCTGTTACCGGGCAACGTCCGTTCCAGTAGTTGCGTTGATTGGCAGCCGGAAAGATATGATCGTCCGAGCTTATAATGGCACGTGTCCATTGTATGGATGTTGTGTCGTCTGCATTTGTCATTGATTGGCCGTTACAATGATTGTAAATATGTTGTAGCTCGTCTTTAACCTCTTCCAGCGGACGGGCAGGAAATTTCTCGTATTGTGCGAGTATATCCCGGCTGCCGCACATTCGTCGGTTGAAACGTTTCATACCTTCGGCTGTTAGGTTGTCGAGTGTTCCCCGGAAGATGTTTTCCGGGATACCGAAGTTGTCGTCTATCGGCCGGGGCGTGCCGTTGATGGCGGTAGCTGTGGTTAGTGCGTATTTCCCGGCTAAAGCCAGTTCTGCCATACGCACTCCCATGGACCAGGCAATCAGATGGATTTCCTTATAGCTGCTTAGGTCTTCATGGAACGTCATGTCCCTGTAATCATAACAGAGCATGATATCCGTTCCGTTCTCTGCTTTCAGTCCGGTGAATGATTCGGGCGAGGCAGACCAGCCTGCAAAGAAGAGGAGCAGACGGGGATGGGAGCTATTGAGTTGTTTTTCTATTTTCATATTTCTTTTATCAGTTGGGTGAGTTGCGTAGTGGTTATATCCGCTGTCAATGAGAAGCGTATCCGTGCCGTTCCTTTCGGAACCGTGGGCGGACGGACGGGGAGACAATAGAAGCCTTTGCGTTGCAACTCTTCGGCTTTGCTGATGCAATCGTTATTTTCTCCGATTATATAAGGGATGATATGGCTTTCGCTGATTTCTCCTCCTTTGCCTTCGAGGGCATCGGAAAGCAGATGGCTTGTCAGGGTGAGTTCTTCACGCAGGGAGGAAAATTCCGGAAGCCGTTCGAAGATGAAACGTGTCCAGGCTATCTGTGCTGGAGGCAGGGCAGTGCTGAATATCAGCGGACGCATGCAGTTGACCAGATATTCCCGGATGGTCCGGCTACAGACCACATAGGCACCCATAGAGGCGAGCGCTTTACCGAAAGTGCCGACCAGCAGGTCTATCTCGCGGATACAATCCTGTTCTTCGGCTATTCCGAGACCATTTTTACCGCGTACACCGATTGCATGGGCTTCGTCGACATAGAGGCAAACGTTCGGATAGCTTTTCTTCAATTCCACCAAGCGACGGAGGTCCGCAACGTCGCCATCCATGCTAAAGATACTTTCTGTTACGATAAATAACTGTTCGTATTGACCGGCATTCTTCTTTAATAATGTTTCCAACTGATTGTAATCATTATGGCGGTATCGTTGGAAAGGGGCGCCGCTGAGCAGTATCCCGTCGATGATGCTGGCATGTACCAGTTTGTCGGCAAGGATGAGGGTTTGCTTATCGGCCAAAGCCGGCAGTATTCCGGTATTGGCATGATAACCGCTGTTGAAAAGCAAGGCGGCTTCCCGGTTGAAGCGTTCGGCCATCAACTGTTCTAGTTCCGTATATACCGTAAAATTCCCGGTCAGCAGGCGGGAAGAAGAAGAGGAGAGAGGATAACCTTTTTCCTTCCATTCTTCAAAGAAAGCTTCCCTCAGATCAGAGCGGGACGCCAATCCCAGGTAATCGTTAGAAGAGAGGTTAAGCATAACCTGCCCATCTCTTTCTATCCGGTTGCCAGTATGAACGATATCCGGCAAGCTGCGTAGGTTCCCCGCTTCATTTAATTGTTTTAATATCAGAGTATAATCTTTCATTGTTTATTTCTTTATGCACCTCAATACCCCCGAAGTCAGAACCGTCAGCTCTTCCGGTCGGATGATAAACGGCGGCATTAAATAAACTAACCTGCCGAATGGGCGGACCCAAATGCCTGTCTCCACAAAACGACGTTGAAGGATTGCCATATTGACCGGTTCTTTCATTTCAATCACCCCGATGGCTCCGAGTACCCGTACTTCCTTTACATTCTCAAATGATTGCGCCGGAGCCAGTTCATGACGAAGTTGTGCTTCGATGGCGCTGACCTTCTCTTTCCATCCGCTTTCCAGAAGCAGGGAGACAGAAGCGGATGCGATGGCACAAGCCAGCGGGTTTCCCATAAAGGTCGGGCCATGCATAAAGCAACCGGCCTCACCGGAACAAATGGTGGTAGCCACCCGTGTCGTGGTCAGCGTAGCCGAGAGTGTCAGGTATCCTCCGGTCAGGGCTTTGCCGATACACATAATGTCCGGTACGACACCTGCATGTTCCCAGGCAAAGAGTTTTCCGGTACGGCCGAATCCGGTCGCTATTTCATCAAAGATCAGCAATATATTGTATTGTTCGCATAACTCTTTGGCACGGACCAGAAAAGTCGGTGAGTAGAAATACATTCCTCCGGCTCCCTGTACGATAGGTTCCAGTATCAGGGCGGCGATATCATCGGCATGTTGTTTCAGCAAATCTTTTAATGGAGTCATGGCATCTTCGTTCCATTCTTCATTGAACTTTACGGAAGGTTGAGGAATAAAGTATTGAACGGGAAGGCTTCCGGCAAATATCCCGTGCATGCCTGTGACGGGGTCGCAGACAGACATCGCATGCCAGGTGTCTCCATGGTATCCGCTGCGGATTGTGGCAAATGCGTGCTTCCCGGTCTTCCCTTCGGATTGCCAGTATTGGATAGCCATCTTCATCGCTACCTCGACGGCTACCGAACCGCTGTCGGCAAAGAATATCTTTTCCATCTCCGGAGGAAGGATTGCCAGTAGTTTTTGGGCCAGCTCGACAGCCGGTTCATGCGTAATGCCGCCGAACATGATATGACTCATCTTATCCATTTGCTTTTTAGCGGCAGCGTTCAGGACCGGATGATTGTATCCGTGAACGGCCGCCCACCAGGATGACATTCCATCTACCAGGCGTCTGCCGTCTGCCAGAATGATATTCACTCCTTCTGCACCGGCAACCGGATAGACGGGAAGCGGGTCGATTGTCGAGGTATAGGGATGCCATACATGCTCCCTGTCGAATTGCAATAATTCTTCTGTTGTCATAAATTTGTATGTGTTATCCGACCCAGTCGGTTTCTTCTGTTAATGAATAGCCGGCTTCGGTAAAGAGTATTTTGTCTTCCTCTACCTGGCTGCCGATGGTTGTCAGCAAGTCGCCGATGATTGCTGCGTTTATACCTATATATAAGGCTTTCCGTTGTGTCTCCTTACTCAACAGTGAACGTCCTCCCGAGAAGCGAAGGTAAGCCTCCGGGTTGATAAAACGGAATAGAGCAATAGTCGTGAGAAACTCTTCTTCCGATAATTGGGGAGTGCCGGCAAGCGGAGTTCCCGGTATCGGTTGTAGCAGGTTTAAGGGGATGGAATGTACTTGCTCTTTTTGGAGTAACAGGGCCATCTCTATCCGTTGTTCCATTGTTTCCCCCATGCCGATGATACCGCCGGAACAGATGCGGAAACCTTCTTCGCGTGCCATATGAATTGTTTCGAGTTTCTGCTTGATTGTATGAGTGGTACATAGGGTACGGAAGTGGGAGGGAGCGGTTTCGACATTGCAATGATAGTTTTCGACACCGCTTTCATGCAGTTCTTTTAACTGTTCTTTGTTCAAAAGACCAAGGGAAGCACAGCATTTGATGTCGCTCGCCTGTTTGATATAGCGGACGGTTTCTGTTAATTTCCTGATTTCTCCGTCCGATAGACGTTTGCCGCTGGTAACCAATCCGAAGCGTTCGATTCCCTGTTGGCGATTGTGTAGTGCCTGATGAACACATTCTTCGGCCGGTAGTAAAGGATACAGGGCGACGACTGTGTTATAATGTCCGGACTGCGCACACCATTTACAGTTCTCGCTGCAATTCCCGCTTTTGGCATTGATGATGGAGCAGGTATCGAATTTATTTCCCATGAAGTGACGCGTGATTTGATGGGCGGCCTTATATAAAGCCTCTTTATCGGGAGATTGGGATAAGGCGACGGCCTGTTCCTCATTGATGGTTCCCCCTTCAATAACAATCTGTTTAAGTGTTTCAATCATATTGGTTGTCTTTTATGAAATAGAAAAGCGGGAAGTCTCAGCATAACTGAAACTTCCCGCTTTAGGATATATACATATAATAATGTAGGCAAACGAACCCGCTGCCGATGTCTGTTTTACCGTCTGTAAAGAGAATAGAAGAAGTAACATCTGTGAAAGCCACGATATAGCTTCCGCACACGATTGTTCCTGCAAAAGTTCAGTCTCTTTCTTTGCTTCTTCCGCACCGATTTGTCCGGTCAATAGTACAGACGAATGATTGGAACCGTTTTTAATCTGGAATCTTTCTGCCACATTAGAAGAAAGTTGCCCGATCGTAACAGCCCTGCCCAGACTGAAGAATGCAGCATACCCCTTCCGGCTCCATCTTTTGAACCGGAAAGTCTTTTGTTTGAGATATGTCTGCTGCAACTTCATCTGTTAGCTTTTATTATTTAGCTACTTTTTCCAGACGTTTCATGATAGAGAAGATGAACAGTGCCGACAGCAAACAGCATACGATCAATACGCTCCATACCATCCACAACTGCATTCCGCCCCACAGATAACCGATGATAGCCACCAGATAGTTACCGATAGCCGTAGCTACGAACCATCCTCCCATCATCATACCTTTATATTTAGGAGGTGCTACTTTCGATACGAATGAGATACCCATCGGTGAAAGCAACAACTCTGCGAAAGTCAATACCAGATAGGTCGATATCAGCCAGTTCGGCGAAACCAGAACATCGGCAGAGATACCATTGGCTTCAACAGCTGCCGGAGTAGGCAATCCTAAAGAACCCAACGCCATGATAAGGAAACCGCAGGCTGCAATCACCATACCGATACCGATCTTACGCGGTGCAGACGGCTCTTTCTTTTTCTTTGCCAGATATCCGAATACGGCCAGCGATACCGGAGTCAGCACGATTACAAAGAACGGGTTGAACTGCTGGAAGATCTGCGGCAGGATACTGACCGTTGAATCCATAGAACTGTAACTCCATCCCAGTAAGCCAAGCATGATGACAAGGACAAGCCCTGAGATTCCTTTTGCTTTGCCTGTTTTTGACTGGAACAAAGAGAATCCTGCATAAACAACAACCAGCAGGAAAGTAAGGTTTACGATATTGAATCCTAAACGATCCAATCCCGTCACGGCCTGTGCGGTATAGTCGCGTGCAAAGAATGTCAGTGTCAAACCATTCTGGTGGAAGGCCATCCAGAAGAAAATAACTACGGCAAATACCAGCAATAATGCCTGGATACGTGCTTTTGTCTGTTCCGGTGTCAGTTCTTCTTCCTGTACATTAGCCGGTTTAGCTTGCTTAGAGTTGTAATCGGCATGCTTGAATGTCGGACGGAACACTACATAGATCAACATAGATACGATCAGAGAGATACAGGCAATAGCAAAACCATAGTTGTAAGCCTCTGATAATTTGTCAATATAAGTAGTACAGAATGTCGCTGTATCACCAACGAAGTTCTGGGCAGCCTGTAAGCCGCTCAGGGTTGTTGCTCCTTCTTCAGTAATCGTTCCGTTCAGGAATTGATGGGCCAGTGATGGTAGTTGCGGTACATAAGTGAATCCGGCTTTTCCCAACATTTTGTTAGTGATCATGGTAGCCGCAGTCGGAGCATACATGGCACCGATGTTGATAGCCATATAGAAGATACTGAAAGCAGTATCACGTTTAGCTTTATACTCAGGAGCATCATACAGATTCCCTACCATTACCTGCAAATTCCCCTTGAACAAACCCGTACCACAGGCGATCAGGGCTAAAGCACCGAACATCAATATTTTTCCGGTAGAGGAAGGGGTGGGAATAGATAACAGTACATATCCGATAAACATGACAACAATACCTGTTGTTACCATTTTACCGTAACCGAATTTATCGGCAAGAATACCTCCGATGAGTGGCATAAAATACACTGCTGCTAAGAAAGAACCGAAGATGGTCGATGTCTCGGCGGCTGTGAAGCCGAACTTAGCTTGTAAGAATAAAGTAAAAATTGCGAGCATCGTATAATACCCGAAACGCTCGCCGGTATTCGCTAAGGCTAACGCGTATAAACCTTTAGGTTGTCCTTCAAACATAGAAATTTAAATTAGATTATTATTGAATTATTTGTTTTATGGCGCCGGTCTCCGGATAGAAATAGACTTTCACCGGAGCTTTTTTATCTTCGAACATAACAGGAGCAAGCCCTTCGCGTGAACCGAATTGCGTAATTTGTGCATCTCCTTTATATAGTGTTTTCTTGTTCATGCTGATTTCAATACTAGCTTTGCCGGGTACATTATAAACAATGCCTTTCAATGATTTTTCCTTCTTTTCGGCTTCTTTCGGGTCGAGCACCGGAGCACGTTCGGTCGCTTTTAAATTCATATAGACCGGGACACCTCCGAGGTCGTCTGCATCGACGATACCCATCAGATTGGAGAAGCGGAATAAGACTTCTTTTTCCAGATTATCGTAAGGGGTAATGCTCACTTCGTAATGAGAAGTTTCTTTGGTAAGGATACCGGTAAACAGGTTGGTCAGCGCCTTTTCCTGTTCTTCTAACTGTTGGATAACCAGCTTCATCGCTTCACCGTCGGGTGGAAGATTATCTGCATCTCCGGTCAGGATATTCAGACGGCTTTCACGGATACGGTAGATTTGTTTGGCGGCAACTTCTGCCTGCCTGGCTGTAGAGCCTGCCATCAGCAACTCTTCCGAAAAGACGGAGGCATCCGTCACTTTAGCCGGTCCCTGGCCATTTTTCTTTATTGTCTCAAGTTCTGATTCTTCCGGTGTATATTCTGCATTGATGGAACACAGGAGGCCGTCTTCCGTCAGATAAGCGTAAGGGGCAACTGTACCACTTTTAAATTCAACGATATAAGTGTTGTCCGGGTCGGGTATTCCTTTGTTTACCAACGATAGTTTTCCTAACTCATAGTATACCTTATCTTCCGTTATCGCATCTTTCACTCCTAAGTATTTTTCTGCATACTTGTAGTAAGGACCGGCTTTGCAGGTAACCTTTGTAACTTCTGCATCAACGATCAGTTGTGTTTTTGGCAATGAGTAGGTAATACCGAAATTATTAGCTTTAACAGCGTTTTTCTTTACCACTTTGGTTTGTGCCATGAGCGGTATGCTAAACAAAAGACATGCTATTGTGATCAGATTTTTCATATCTAAACAAATTATTTATCTCAATTATGATTGTACAAAACTATGAAATATTTTGTTAGAAACCAACCTTAGAACCTTCTTTTAGACTTTTGTAATGCAGATGAGCAGTATGATTATGGCACTTTAGTTGGGGAGGGATAAAAAAATCATAGTTAATGTTTTGGTTAAGGGAGAACAACTCATGAGTGGAAAAGGAGATCGAGATATAGAGGGGTCGGTTAAATCGCCCTCATGAGTTGTATATAAACATAAATTTAGCGCGTTTAATGCTTATTCTATTTCTATAATGAAAGAGCCGGTAAGATATCCGTATCTATGCACTAATTCCAGCGTATATTCACCATTCTCAAGATTTAATGGAATAGTATATACTTGTGGACCAGAGGCTGATACGCATTCTTCATAGACTACCATACCTGTATTATCTTTTACCTGAATAGTCAGGTTGCTAAGCGGACTGGTAAATTCGATTGTCAGATCTTGTCCTTCTATTGAAGCTGTAGGAGGTGCCGGAAAGATAGATTTAATATCCTGAGGACCCCATTTACCTTTAGTCGGAATATTATCTGCATACATGTTTTGAGCACAGAATGCTCCACATATTACTAAAAATAAAGCTGTGATGAACTGTCTCATAATCTTAATTAATTTAATTGTCGGTTGATAAAATTGAAAATGCCTTACAAATGTATAACCCATATTGGAATATAGATTATATTTTTGTTGACAAAATGTTGACAATTGATAAGTTGTTATAAATCAGCTATAAACTGGTCGAATTTTTCGGTGTTTTCAGGCTCATGTGTCAATTTTTTATACAGTCTTTTCCGGCATTGTGTGACTCCGGAGCTTGTTAATCTCATCAATGATGCAATCTTTTTAACAGGAATGCCAATTTTGACCAGGTAACAGACTCGTAGTTCTTCAGTAGAGACATATGGAGATAAGTCAAAAATACGTTTTGAGAAATCGGAATAAGTCGCATCGATCAGTAAACCCAGTTCTGACCATTCGCTTTCCGTAAGTCCGGTTTCGGTCTTATGTATTTTGATATATAAAGCAGACTTTTTGAGATCATGTTCTAATATCTCTAATGTATTTTGTTTTAAAGAGATTTGTCTGTTCTCCATTTCCAGCATTAGCTTTTGGGTTTCGAACAGTTGTTTTTTTACGTCACTCAGCGTTTCCTGTCCGTTGGAGAGTGCGTTTTCCAGATATTTGATCTGTTGTTTATTATCTTCTATATGTTGTTGGCTTTGTTTGTATTGTTGCTCTTTCAGGTCAAGTAGCTTTTTCTTTTTCTTCTGTTCTTTTTTGAAAAAGAAAAAGCCGGTGAGAAACAGAAAGACCGTGATGATCAGTATTTGATATATTATGATCATTTGTCTGGCTGCCTCTTGTTCATACTTTAGTTTCTCATCTGCTATGTGTTGGTAGTTGAACATGCTCTGTGTCATGCGTATATTTTCATAATGAGAGTTGACCCTGATTGAATCCCTCAGTTGTTCATAATGGTCCCAATACTTGAAATAGTCTGTAAAGTCGGATTTCTTTCTTTTTATCTGGGCTAAAAAGTATAAACTGCCTGCCTGGGTATAGATATTGGGACTCTGTAAACTTTGGCTCAAATAGTATTGGGCAGAATCGTATTGTGCTGTTTTTAATAAATATTCTCCGTATGTTAGAAATAAATGGTATTCCAGACTGGGAGTAAAGCAAGTTTGTATTGATTTTTGTATGCAATCGCCCGCTTCTTCATATTGACCGATTTTCATGTATAAACTACCTAAATCATTGTATAAAGAAGATGAACTTTCAGGGGTGGCTGTTTTTATCGCTTGCTGATAATAATATATAGCACTATCCAATTGTTGTGTTTCTGTAAAGACACGGGCAGTATTGCGCAGAGCGAGAGATATTCTGGTTGAGTCGTTACTCCCTTCCAAAAGAGATAGTGTTTTTTTGTAAAGTGGTAACGCTGTTTCGTAAATGTCCTGATAAGAATAAAGTGTTCCGAGGCTATTGTTTATTTTTATAAGCAGGTCTGTGGAGTTCAGGCTTTCACCTAATTCCAATGCTTTCAAATAGGCTTGTTGTGCTTGTAAGGCATCCTGCATATCGAAATAGGTTCTTCCCATATAATAATATGATAACGCCAGTGAGGCAATATCATTATGGTTTTCATAATAAGTGACGGCCTTTTTTATCAATGAGTCGGAAGTAATTGTAATATAGTTTTTATCCAAAGCCTGCGTAAACAGGAGGCAATAGGAGGCATATTCCCTGTTTGATAATGTTTCGGGTGATGGTATCTTGTTGAGAATGGCCAGCGCACTGTCGGGAAGTGTTTCCATTAATTTTTCTGCCTGCAATAGTTCTGATGAGGCAGAACTCCTCTTGGAACAGGAAGAAAAGCACAGGATACAGATTAGCAGAAAGTATAAAATAATATTTCGGGGTTTACTTGTCATTTGCGTATATTTGGTGGCCGAATATATCGCTTTTTTTTGAAACAGAAGTTGATAATGAATGTTATATTTTGGAAGTTATTCGGGAAGGAGGATAAGCGTATTGAATATTAAGCAGAGTCTGGCTGTATAAAAAAGTAGCCGGACCTGAATAGGGGCCGGCTACCGGTATAAATGGAAAATAACTTTATCTGTTTATTTGATTTGCTTGAATGCTTTTCCGAGCATATCGGTGATGTCTCCGGCAATCATACTTTCTTCCGAACGGTAAACAGCTGCCAGGTCGCCAGCCGTGCCATGAAGGAAAACTCCTGAAACAGCAGCCGTTTCGGGTTCTGCCCCTTGAGCCAGCAGTCCTAGAATAATGCCGGTCAGGACATCGCCGCTGCCGGCTGTCGCCATGCCCGGATTGCCACAGCTGTTGAAATATACGTTGCCGCTTGCCGTGCAGGTTGCTGTGTAAGTGCCTTTAAGTACAACACACAGTTTATGTTCGATAGCAAAAGACTGTGCTTTCTTTAGGCGCTCGAACATGCTGTTGCTTTCTCCGGCGATACGATCGAATTCCTTCGGATGCGGTGTGAGGATGCTGCGCGGAGGAATGCGGTTCAATAAATCTTTATTGGAAGCGATCAGGTTTAATGCATCGGCATCCAGCACGACCGGCTTGTCGGTTGTCTGCAACAGACGTTCCAGGGCGGCGGCCGATTCGAGATGTTGTCCTAATCCAGGTCCTACACCGATAGCGGAATAGATGGATATTTCGGGCACGGTCGTGAAATAGTCGGCATGCGGATCGAAGCTGATCATGGCTTCCGGAAAAGCTGCCTGCATAATGACTTCGCCACGTTGCGGGATATGCACGGTCAGTAATCCCGTACCGCTTCTCAGGCATGAACGGGCGGCAAGCAGGGCGGCTCCCATCTTTCCTTTGCTTCCGGCAATGAGTAATGCGTGACCGAAAGTCCCTTTATGGGAGAATTTATCGCGGGGCTGGAATACTTCGGAGATATCGTCTTCCGTCACCATCATATAAGGAGTAGACGTATTATCGACGATATCCGGGTGAATACCGATGTCCAACACTTTCCACTCACCGACATACTGAGCATTTTCGGGGAAGAAGAAAGCCAGTTTCGGGAATCCGAATGTCAGCGTCAGGCTTGCCCTTACGATAGAATCCGGATCATTCGTCTGGTTATTCTCCCCGAACAATCCGGAGGGAATATCGATAGATACGATCGTAGCATCCGACTGGTTGATATATTTTACCATTGCAGCAAAACCGCCGGTCAACGGACGGTTCAGGCCGGAACCGAACAAACCGTCGATCACGACATCGCGGTCGGTCAGTACCGGAGGAACGAAGTCGGCTACCACTTCGGTAAATTCAACCTTCTCCAATCCGAGTATCCGTTGCTTGTTCATCTCACAATCAAAAGAAAGATGCTCGGTCGGGTTGAACAGATAAGTTTCAACCCTGTAACATTCGTCCTTCAATAGCCGTGCGATAGCGAGTGCGTCGGCACCATTGTTTCCCTGTCCGGCAAATACGATGATACGGGTTTGCTTGGAGTAACGGCGGCAAAATTCGTGCACGAAGACCGTTGAGGCGCGTTCTACTAAGTCGATAGAACTGATCGGTTCGTTCTGGATTGTGTATTGATCGAGTTCTTTTACTTTGTCTGTTGGAAATATCTTTATCATAACTGTAGGATATCAGAAGTTTATTCAGCATACAAATGTATAACAAACTTTGCTATGTTGTTCCCCCTTTTTTAAAAAGGGAAGGAAGCATTTTTGCCAATCAGGCGAAAGTAAGCAGGAAACGGCTTCCTTTCCCTGCTTCCGAGATAACGGTCAGGCTGCCTTTGTGCATATACATGATCTGCCGGGAAATACTGAGTCCGATGCCGGAACCGACAGGCTTGGTCGTAAAGAACGGTATGAAGATGCGCTCCTGGACGTCTGCCGGAATGCCTGTCCCGTTATCGCTGACCTGGATATAGTTTTTTCCTTCCGCATTGATCCCTGCCGATAGTTCTATCCGGGGATTCTCACATTCCTGTGTCGCATCCAGCGCATTTTTTATCAGATTGATCAGTATCTGTTCGATCAGAGCTTTGTCGGCGATGACCTGTAAATGCGATGAAGAAGGCAGGACTTTTATGCTATCCGTTTCCTCTCTGAATAGCAGGGCGACATTGTCGAGCAAGCTGTCAACAGGTATGATTTCGGGGGAGGGGGTAGGAATGCCGGTCACTTTTCTATAGTTCTCAACGAAGCGGACCAGGCCGCTGCTTCTCCGGAAGATGGTGTCGACAGCCTGATGTATCTCTTCGCGTTCCTCGTCCGTGATAGGATCCGAAGTCTGTTTGCTTTTCAATAACTCGGAGAGGGATACGATCGGTGTCATGGAATTCATGATCTCATGTGTGAGAACCCGGATGAGCTTCTGCCAGGCTTCCGTCTCTTTATTTTCCAGTACCGAGCGGATATTCTTCATGCTGACGACGGTAAGCGGCTTGTTCAATACCACGAACGACATGGATGACAGGATCAGTTGCGAGTAATCTTCCTGGCGGCGGACTTGCAGGATAGACAGTTCACCGGGATGCAGGATGCGCAGCCGGGCAGGAAGTTCCGGATGGTAAGCTGCCAGATCGTCTATCGTTTCGGCAAAGTTCAGGCCGGTTTGTATTTTGGCTGCCTGGTTCATCCATTCGACCTGTCCCGTTTCGGGAGAGTAAACGAAGACGGAGAGGTCGATATGATTGGCCAGTGCCTGGAAATATTGCAGTTGGCTTTCCTTTTGCTGAAGATGTTTCTTATAGAATTGCAAAGCCTCTTCCACCGCTCCGGTCAGTTCTTGCGGGAGGGCATCCGACGGTTCCTGGTGTGTTGTGCCCGAAGAAAGGAAGTCGGAATAACGTACCGACCAGACAAAATGCCGGAATAACCGGTCGCTCCGTTCCATCTGCCGGAGCAGGTACCAGGCTTCTATCAGGAGAATCATGCCGGCAATGAAAGCGGAAATATAAAACTGTCCCGCCACCAAAAAGGCAAGAACCAGGCTGGTGATTACTATTAAAAGGATCAGTCCGATAGCTTTTTTCGAGTATTGTTTCATAAACCGTATTTTTCCAGTCGCCTATATAAAGATGTACGCGTAATACCTAATAAGTCGGCAGCCTGTGTCAGATTGCCGGAGCAATGATGCAAAGCCTCCTGTATGGTTTTCTTTTCCAGATCTTCCAGGTTGAACTTTTCTTCCTTTTCGCGGTAGCTGGAAACGGGAGTACGAAGCATGAAGTCGTCGTACTGCAACTTTTTCTGGTCAGAAAGGATGACGGCCCGTTCAATGACATGTTGCAGTTCGCGGACGTTGCCCGGCCAGTTGTATTGTTTCAGAAGCTGACGCGCCTCCCGTGAGAAGCCTTCTATCTCTTTCTTATATTTATGGCTGTACCGTTTCAGGAAATGATCCGCCAGGAGAGAGATGTCGTTTCCCCTTTCCCGCAAGGGAGGAATGAAAATCTCGATCGTATTGATGCGGTAAAGCAGGTCCTGCCGGAAACTGCCGTCCTGTACGGCGGCATGAAGGTCGGTATTAGTTGCGCAGATCAGCCGGACATTGATGGAAGTCTCCTTGGTCGATCCCAGGCGGTTTATCTTTTGCTGTTCGATCACCGTAAGCAGTTTGGATTGGAGCATAAGCGGCAGGTTTCCGATCTCGTTCAGAAAGAGCGTGCCACCGGATGCGATCTCGAAACGTCCCGACTTACTTTTATTTGCATCCGTAAAAGCCCCTTTTTCGTAACCGAACAGTTCGCTTTCAAACAAGTTGTGCGGGATGCTTCCCAGGTCGATAGGCACGAAAGCCTCCTGGTTACGTGACGATTGTTTATGGAGCGTATAGGCGATCAGGTCTTTTCCCGTCCCGTTTTCGCCCTGCAAAAGAATGTTGGCATCCGCGTTCTTCAACTTTTCTACCGTCTTGAATATCTTTTCCATGGCGGGAGATTCGCCGATCACTTCCAGCTCCGGTTCCGTCGTGGTGAGGACGGACTTCTGTTCTTTCAGCGTCTGCACTTCTCCGCGCCGCAGGCTGAGTTCGAGTGCCGACGAGATGGTTGCCAGCATCTTCTCGTTCTGCCAGGGCTTAGGGATGAAATCGGTGGCTCCCGCTTTGATAGCGCGGACGGCCTTTTCCGTATCCGAATAGGCAGTGATCAGGATGACGACAGTCTCGGGAGATATTTCGCGGATGCGTTCCAGCCAGTAAAAGCCTTCTTTTCCGCTGACGGCATCTGCCGTGAAATTCATATCGAGCAGGATGACATTGTATTTGGTGGTCGATACGAGCCGGTTGATCTCTTTAGGGTTCGTGCAGGTCGTAACACTTTCAGCCAAAGGGCGAAGCAGCATTTTCAGCGTAAAGAGAATGTCTTCGTTGTCGTCGATAACTAATATTTTTCCTTGTCGTACTGCCATTCGTTCTTTATGTATTGATTAGAAGTTCCAAACTTAGGTAAAATTTCCGGATAGCCGGTCAAGAATGTACCAATTATTGGCAATGAAAAGAGTTGGCTTTTCTTATATATCGGAGTTGACTATCGGTGAAACACCGTACGGAATCGTATAGGAAATTGTACGATATCGTACGGTTGTTATTGTTTTCGTCTATCAGATTGGTTGATTAATAGTTGCTTAATAGAATGGCATGAATGTTGCATGTTTATAAAAGAATGAAATAACCTTATGTCGGGAAGCCTGTTTTATGGCAATAACTGAACAGTAGGTTTTGCAAGTTCAGACAGGGAAGTTTCATCTTTTTTCAAAGGTGTAAGCTATTGTTTCATCATAATGAAACACTTGTTTCTATAAAGTGAAACACTTGTTTCTATAAAGTGAAACAGTTGTTTCTTCAGTAAGAAACTCTTTTGGGAATATAAGGGGTTAATGAACAGGTACGGGGCTGGGGAAATGTGTACTTGCGAAGTTGAAATGAATAATAGAATGAATTGATAAAAGAAATAACCATGTTTAAACATTATGTGAAAGTAGCCATCCGGCAGATAAAGCGGAGTTTTCTGTTTTCATCTATCAATATGCTGGGATTTGTGTTGGGGATGACAGCCGCTTTCCTGATCTATCTCTGGATAGTGGATGAGCTGACATTTGAAGATTTTAATAAGAACGGGGATTATATTTACCGGGTGATCCGTGAAGAGCAGTCTGCAAAAGGCCAGGTTCCTTCTACGGTTACCCCGCTTAGCGAAGTGTTTCGGAAGAATTTTTCGAAGGTGGAGAATGCGACCTTTATAAAGTATGGTGGTAAATATGATATTTACGCCGGGGATGTAGGTGTTGAGGCTAACTATGGATATGTCGATACGACATTCTTTGATGTATTCAGTTTTCCGGTTGTGGCAGGCGATCCGTCCCTGCTGAAGAAAGACCCTCAGATGGTCGTACTCTCAGAGGCGATTGCGGAGAAGCTGTTCGGTAAAACATCGGCTATAGGAAAAGAGGTCACCTGTAAATTCAATAAAAAATATTATAAGGTAGCGGCGGTATTGAAAGTGCCCCGCAAGAGTCATATACAGTTTGAGGTACTGGCAAGTTGGGATTCTTATTTGTGGGACGAAATAAAAGATGAACTTTGGGGATTCTCGGAGAGGATGCACGTTTTTATCCAACTAAAGAAAGGAACCTCTTTAACGGATGCCGACCGGCTGGCCATGCGCGACCTCTGGGTGAAGCATTCGCAATGGGGAAAGCCCCTGGCCTTCCAACCGTTGAAAGATATCCATCTGCGCACAGCATTTAAGGAGCCCAACGATGTGTATAATCACGGGAATATGCAGCAGATTTACCTTTTTGCGGCGTTGGCTGCCCTGATCATCTTTATGGGGGCATTTAATTTTATGACTTTATCGACGGCCCGTGCTTCACAACGGTCTAAGGAGATCGGTGTCCGGAAGGTGACCGGGGCGAAAAGGAAAAAGCTGATCATGCAGTTCCTGTCGGAAAGTCTGGTGCAGGCTTTTATCTCGTTGCTGTTGGCGCTGGCGCTGACGGAATTGCTGTTGCCGTTTTTTAATATGTTTGTAGAGAAGGATATTACTTTGCAATTCAATTGGCAGACCTTGTTGTTTGTGCTGTTCGGTATTGTCGGAGTCGGTTGCCTGGCAGGTTCTTTTTCTGCATTCTATATGTCGTCGTTCAGTCCGCTGCTGGCCTTCAAGGGAGGGCAGGCGACCGGTAAGAAGGGAAGATTGGTCAAAGGGCTGGTCTGTCTACAGTTCGTAATCGCGATAACCATGATTATTTGTACGACTATCATATTCAAGCAACTCCATTATTTGCAGAATGCCGATCTGGGATTGAATAAGGAACATCTGATTGAGGTCGATGTTTTGGACTGGCGCCGGGGAGCAGACGGTTTCAAGCAGGAGATACTTAAAAATCCGTATGTGAAGAGTGTGGCGTTGGGTGTGGAGATAACCAACTACCTGCAAGGATATAGCTTTGAAGAAAATATGTTCAGGTGGGAAGATGAGAACGGGAAAACAGACTCGGTGAAGATGGTAGGAATGGTCGGAGACAGCGACTTTATTCCAACATTGGGGTTGACATTGTTGAAAGGAGAAACGTTCGGCTCAAATCCCGACCATTACTGGGATGGCTCTTATGCACAAGAATCGCCGATCGTTATCAATGAAACGGCATGGAAGATGCTGAAAGTAGAGAATCCGGTCGGAATGCTGTTGGCGGGCGGTGGCTTCGGCATTCGTAATTCCAGGGTCGTTGGTGTTGTGAAAGACTTTAACTTCCAGCCGTTGCGGGAGAAGATAAAACCTGCATTCTTTTATTATACGGTTCAGTTGTTTAATTATATGTATGTTCGGATCTCGGCAGAGAAACAGGCGGAGACTCTGAAGTTCCTGAAAGAGAAATATGAGGAGGCACGTCCGGATATGCTCTTTAATTACCGTTTCCTGACGGATGTTCTGAATGAGAATTATACCCGCGAACGGCAACAAAGCCAGATGTTCCTGATCTTTACCGTGTTGGCTATTATCGTGGCGATGATGGGGGTGTTCGGTCTGGTGACTCTTTCAACGGTACAGCGAACGAAGGAGATCGGTGTCCGGAAAGTGAACGGTGCGCATTCCGACCGCATTGTCCGTATGTTTTGCCGGGA